>MAAC01011149.1_pt1 | contig 69034 bp, 59 predicted proteins | sample 1115981 | NCBI WGS metagenome assembly MAAC01 (sample SAMN04961126, study PRJNA320927) | seawater metagenome | isolation source: sample BD02T64 sea water enriched with oil for 64 days | place: USA:Gulf of Mexico | collected 2013-07-27
CAATCTATTTGAACGTAAAACCCTATCCGAGATACTCAAACCAGATCCGCCGAGATGTAAAAAAAGCGAACCCCAAATGGGGCTCGCTTTATGATCTCTAACTGTGGGACAGCAGTGGCTTTAGCGGCCTTTTTTTTGGGGTATACCTTTTAGAAGCAACGCGTAGTATCTTTGATGGCCTGGTGATAGCTTGATCCATGCTGCACTTCGTCGTGGTGTGAAGCTTTGATTACCCAGCCCAAGTTTAGCGGCGAATTCTTTTGTACCTGGTGAGAATTGTAGTTAGCGTCAAACATATAGCTCATATTTGACGCTTTCGAACCTAGTTTATCATCCTTGTCCCAGAGTCCGGGCTGTGATGCATTTGTGCCTTTGAGCGTGTCGATAATATAGTAGGGCGAATCTGATTGATCGTAAATCAACACTTCTTTATCTGCATAGGTTAATACCGAGAACTGATGGTTTCCGCAAAAGGCGGGGAATTGGTAAGTACATTGGGTTAGAGTGCCTGATTCCTTACCCCAAAAACTCTGCTTTTGAGTGCTTATATTGAAAGACAAAGGGTTGCAATGTATGTTCGCAATCTTTGCGATTTTTTCAATGACACCACCATTCCCATAGCGTTGAACATGCCCGCCGGAAGAGGGCCCTGAGCTGGGTAGAGAGCCTTTAGGTATACCTCCCTCGTAGGAGAAGTCTCCCGACGCGGAAAACCCGCCCTCTGCATCTAAAGCAAACTCGGGGTCGGTAGTGAGCCCTTCTGGTGTGGATGGGTGAGGGTTGCGCGGGCTGCCACCTCCGATAGTGCGATAGGCACCGTCATCAACAATGGTATTGCTACTGCACCCACTGGTCAAAAAGATGAGTAGTGTGGCAATGATGCCTGTTACGATAAAAGGTCTTGGCTCTATTAGGGTCATTGCGTGAGTTCCTCTTAATTATTGGATTGTGCAACTTACTGCACATCATTGTGTGCGTAGGACATAGACACTTACGGAGGAAGTTTTTCGGATAAATCATACCTGGAAACTATTTTTCTTATATTCCTTTCCAAAATATCCATTTTTTTGCGCACCCCCTGTCTCTATATGCAAGAAGTTGCACACTTCGAACTATCTGGTTTAGGGGCCTCTTACAAAATGTCAGATCTTATTAGTCAATATGAATCGCTAGGAAGCGAGCCGATTGCGGGGGATAAGCCCGGCGGTGAAAATGTGCGCCTAGAAGAGCCTTTTGAAGCGATTGAGCGGGAAATCGCAAAATTGGATGCTTTAACTGGGGATGATTGGGTTCGTTGGGAAGACGTTATATCCATTGGTGAAGATATGCTTACCAATACCTCCAAGGACCTTCTTGTTGCCTGTTATATCACTAGAGCACGCTGTGAATCCGATATGCTGGGTGGTTTAGAAGCTGGCCTAACACTCATGCTCAAGATGGTGGAGAATTTTTGGGATGTATGTTTTCCCCCAAAAAAACGTATGCGAGGAAGAGCTGCTGCGTTTGACTGGATTGTAGAACGGGTGGCTCCGGTAGTGGAGGAACTCACCCCTGCTGCTGCTGAATTTGAACAAATCAAGAAGCTACAAACACTGGTCCTGTCTCTCGATAGCACACTTGTGGAATTGATGGGAGACAATGCACCTGCTCTGAACGAACTGTCTAGGGTATTCAAACGGCATATAGCTTCTCTTAATGCTGAACATAATGAAACACAGCGTAAAATCGAGGAAGCTAAGCCAAAGGCTGTTGCTCCAGTGCGTAGTTCCGCTAGTGCTAGTAGTAGTCCTGCCGGAGCTACTTTACCGACGTCCATATCAACGGAACGGGATTTGCAAAATCTATATCGGATGTGCCAGGAGAGTTTGCGCAGTGCAGGGCAGTATCTTAGAGGGCAGAAAATATCAGATGCAGAATCCTATCGCATTAATCGTTTTCTTACTTGGTTGGGTATCAATCAGTTGCCACCGGATGTGGCAGGAAAAACTCAACTACGTCCCTTGTCGAAGGAGAAGATGCAGGTATATGACGCTATGCTCGCTGAGAAGAAGTATGCGGAAGCAATACCTGAAATAGAGAATAGTTTGTCTAGAGCACCGTATTGGCTTGATGGTCATAAAATTGTTGTGGATGCTCTAGATGAGCTGGGAGCAGAGGATGCTGCGACAGCAGTTAAGTCTGGCTTGCGTGATTTCGTCAAGCGACTCCCTAACGTGGTAAATCTACACTTCGTTGACGATACGCCTTTTGCTAATGATGAGACGCGCGCGTGGATAAATATGAGCGTGATGGCGGAGGATACGAGTGGTGCAAATTTAGGTTTACCGATATCTGACACTAGTGAAGGTGAAAACTGGGAAGAAACTTATCATCAGGCATGTCTACTTATGAAAGAAAAGCAACAGCGTGAAGCGTTGCAGCTCTTTCAAGATGGATGTGCTCGTTCATTATCGGTGAGAGAACAATCATTATGGCGGTATTACCAGGCTCGTTTTTGTTTTGAACATCAGAAACTTGATTTTGCAATTCCGCTTTTGGAAAGCCTGGATCGACAGTTAGTGGAACAAGGCGTTGAAAACTGGGAGCCAGGGGTCAGTACTAAAGTAATCGAATTATTGCTGAGGTGTTATCAGGCCTTAGGGGAAAAAGAGGTACCCAAGGAGCGGGTGGAACGTTTGCATGCACGACTTTGTCAGTACGACCTGTCGCTTGCGTTTGATCTATCCAAATAAATAGATGGCTATGTGCCGCGAATATAGCGCAGGTCAAAAATTGAAAAACTCAAGTAACTTGGGTTTTTCCAACAATGAATATTCACAAAGAAGGGAATGTTATGTCTAAAGATGCAACCGTTGCACCACAGGAACGAATCAATATCAAATATAAATCGGAATCTGGTGGTGCGTCAGATTCGGTTGAGCTTCCTCTCAAGTCATTAGTGTTAGGCGATTTCACGTTGCAGGAAGATGACAGAACCATTGAAGAGCGAAAGCCGATTAATATCGATAAAGAGAATTTTAACGATGTTCTTCGTAATCATAAAGTAGGTGTTGATATGACAGTGCCTAACCATTTTTCTTCTGAAGAAGATGCGGAGTTAGGTGTAAGTTTGAAGTTTGAGACCATTAAAGATTTCGGGCCAGAATCAGTGGCAAGGCAAGTCCCGGAACTTAATAGTCTGATGGAACTACGCGACGCGCTGGTAGCGTTAAAAGGACCGCTGGGTAATGTGCCTGCTTTCAGAAAGGCAATCGAATCAATACTTACCGATGACGAGCAAAAAGAGAAGTTATTGGGTGAATTGAAGATTACTGAATAATAGCGCGAAAAATAATTGTTGAATACACGGAGATTAATATGAGTAGCCCAGAAAGAATGGTTCAAACGGGCGAGGCAGCACTAGAAGTTGAAGAAGGCTCCTTGCTAGACCAGATTGTTGCAAAAACAAAAATGCTACCATCTGACGATGGTTATGATGTCGCTAAGCGTGGTGTTGGTGCTTTTGTTGCTGAATTGTTACGTCCTGAAAATAAAGAAGAAAGAGTAAACAAAAATCTTGTTGATCGCATGATTGCTGAGTTAGATTCTCAGCTTGGCAAGCAGGTTGATGAGATTATGCATGATGATAATTTTCAAAAATTAGAATCGGCATGGCGTGGTCTTAAGTTATTTGTAGATCGAACTGACTTTGGTCAGAATATAAAAATTGAGATGATTAACGCATCTAAAGAAGATCTATATGATGACTTTGAAGATGCTCCAGATGTGACGAAGTCTGGTTTATACAAGTTGGCATATACTGCCGAATACGGTCAGTTCGGTGGTGAGCCTGTTGGCGCTATCATCGCTAACTATGATTTTGGTCCAAATTCTGTAGATATGAAAACGCTGCAAAACGTTGCCGCAATATCGTCAGTCTCTCATGCACCGTTTTTTGCGGCAGCGGGTCCGAAATTCTTCGGCCTAGATGAATTTGACGGTCTGCCCAATTTGAAAGAATTGAGCTCGATTTTTGAAGGGCCTCAGTTTGCCAAATGGCGCAGTTTTAGAGAATCAGAAGATGCCAAATATGTTGGTTTGACTATGCCAAGATTCCTTCTTAGAGCACCTTATGATCCAGAAGATAATCCAATCAAAGGGTTCGATTATCGTGAAGATGTTTCCGGTAGCCATGAAGAATATTTGTGGGGAAATACAGCGTTTGCTCTGGCAACACGCTTACATGAGAGTTTTGCTAAGTATCGTTGGTGTCCGAATATTATTGGACCTCAAAGTGGTGGTGCTGTAGAAGACTTACCCGTTCATCTGTTTGAATCAATGGGTGAAATCGAAGCTAAAGTTCCAACTGAAGTGCTTATCTCCGACCGTCGTGAATTTGAACTTGCAGAGGAAGGCTTTATTCCCTTAACGATGCGTAAAGGTAGTGATAATGCTGCGTTTTTCTCAGCAAACTCCGTTCAGAAGCCTAAGTTCTTTGGTAATAATGAAGAAGCTAAACAAAAAGAGCTGAATTCACGTTTAAGTACGCAGCTTCCTTATATGTTTATCATTAACCGACTTGCACACTATCTTAAAGTGCTACAAAGAGAAAATATTGGTACTTGGAAGGATCGTGTTGAGCTACAAAGAGAGTTGAATCAGTGGGTTTCTGGGTATGTAGCAGATCAGGAAAACCCGTCTGGTGAAGTAAGAAGTCGTCGACCATTACGTTCAGCGATGGTTACCGTGAGTGATGTGGACGGTCAGCCAGGTATTTATAAGGTGGGTTTGCAGGTTAAGCCACACTTCAAGTACATGGGAGCGGATTTCGAACTTTCTCTTGTAGGAAAGCTAGAGAAGTCTTGAAAGGAAATACAGGATTTGATCAAAGCTGGGTCATTAAATTGATTCAGCTTTACTCTGATGGCTGAGTGCAGGGACGCATTTTACGACGACAAGAAGTAGAAATCGATATTATGCATAGAGAGTTGAGTTTATTGGATCGTATTGAGCAGGAGGTGGTTCCAGGCAGCTACACAACTCAATTTGATCAAGATGCGCAATTGCGCAATGTGATTTCCAATGTTCAGCGCATGCTTAATGTTCGAGAGGGTAGCGTAATGGCTTTGCCTAATTACGGAATGCCCGATTTTAACGATATTGTGAAGGAATTTCCGGATGCAATTAGTCGAATCCAGTTTGCGATTAGCCGTTTTATTGATGCCTATGAGCCGAGATTGCATGCAGTCCAGGTCCACTATGTGCATGACTCAGATCAACCGCTATTACTGAAGTTCGTTATATCGGGAGAAATAAGAATAAATGATAGGGTGTCGAAAGTGTCTTTTGATACCGTTCTTACGGGAGCCGGACAGGCAACCGTACGTGTTTAAATTGATTGATAGCAGATAGGTACTATGGCGTTTAATAAGTATTTTCACGATGAATTGACTGCTATTCGCGAACTAGGAAAAGAGTTTGCGCAAAGGAATCCGAGAATAGCGCCGTTTTTGGCTGTTGAAGCGCAAGATCCAGATGTAGAGAGATTGTTAGAAGGCTTCGCATTTCTCACTGGACGTCTACGCCAAAAATTGGATGATGAACTTCCAGAGTTAACGCATTCTGTGATGAATCTTCTGTGGCCTAACTTTTTAAGGCCTATACCTTCCATGTCTATATTACAGTTCAAACCAATGCCTATTCTCACTGAAGGTCAGCGGATTGAAAAAAATGTAGAAATTGATTCTGTGCCTGTTGATGGAACGGTTTGTCGATTTAGAACTTGTTACGATGTTCCTATTTATCCCCTTGAGATTACTCACTTTGAAAGACAGGATCGTCCCTCCGGTACGTCTCTTAACTTGGTGTTAGGGCTGACATCAAATACTACGATCGATGAACTAACTATTGATTCATTACGTTTTTTTCTTCACGGCGAAGTCCATGTTGCTCAAGCTCTATACCTTTGGTTCAGCAGATATGTTGAGTCGGTTCGAATTAGTGGTATTGATGAACTCGATCAAGAAGTACCTTTGGCGGTATTGGGGCAAGAGGCAGTTGCCCCTGTGGGTTTTGCGGATGATGAAAGCCTCTTGCCTTATTCAGAACATACTTTCAAAGGTTATAGACTGATTCAAGAGTACTTTAGCTTGCCAGAAAAGTTCCATTTTATTGAATTAATCAACCTGGACGTCATACAGAAGACAATTGCTCAGCGGGATGATTTAGAGGGTATCAAAGGGCTTAAATTCGATTTTTCCTTTTCTAGAGTCCTCGATAAACATGTTTCACCCAGTATCGATAACTTTCGTTTGTTTTGTACACCGATTGTTAATCTGTTTTCCCATGACGCGAAGCCGATTAGATTAGATCACCGGCGGACGGAATATCGTGTGTTACCTGAGGGTAGTGATCATCAGCATTATGAGACTGTCTCAATTGATAAAGTAGAAGGGTGGGGGCATGAAGACCATCAGTGTCGTGAGTACAAACAGTTTGAGTCATTTGATCATGCGCATACGATAAATGAGGCAGCCCAGCGAATGTACTATCGGCAGCGGCTAAAGTCTTCTGTCTCTGGATATGGTATCGATACTTATTTGGCGTTTGTTAATGATAATGAGGATGCAGTAATACCTCAGGCTGAGAGTATTTCAGTAAGTCTAACGTGCTCCAACCGTCATCTGCCGACCATGTTAGGTGTGGGAGATATTGGAGTCGCGACAGGTGGAAGCCCTGAATACGCGGAATTTCATAATATTACCTACGTGACGCCTTCGTTTACGCCACCGCTCGATCAAGGCTTTCATTGGCGGCTCATTTCAAATATGTCACTGAACTATATGTCGTTATGTCACCTTGATACATTTAAGAGCATTCTTTCTACGTACGATTATCGTAGTTATTATGACCGCCAGCAGGCGCGCGCCAGCCAGCATCGACTAGATGGCGTTGATGCAATATCGGCAAGCAGTGAAGATCGTTTGTATCAAGGGGTCCCGATAAGAGGCATCAAAACTAAAGTTAAGATGAAAGAAAGCTGTTTTTCTAGTGAAGGGGATATGTATATTTTTGCTTCGATACTCAATGAATTTTTTTGTTTGTACGCGAGTATCAATTCATTTCATCATATGGAATTGACTGGCGTCGAAAATGGAGAAATATACCGATGGCAGCCACGATTGGGCCAGCAGCCGGTTATATAATCCATGAATATATTGGAAGGTATTATTACTGAAGAGGGTATTAGCGACATAGGGGCTTCTGATCAGAGCGCCGATCTGTCCGCGTTTCATGAAGCAAAGAAGTATTCTTTTTTTCAGATTAACCAACTACTACATCGCTACATCAGCAAGAGAAATGCACCCGGCCACAGCACTTCAAACCTAAATAGCCTTAATTTTAACCGGCAGCATACAATACGATATAAGGCTAATCCTTCTCTTAGTTTTCCGTCATCCGATATTCAGAACATTCGGTTATGGCATGAATCCGATAAAGAGTACGCAGAGGTTGTAGTTAATTTCATGGGCTTGTTTGGTCCTTCATCACCGCTACCCGCATTTTTTACTGAACGAATTCTTCATGCCGACCCAGGTGATACATCGGTACAAGATTTTTTGGATCTGTTTAATCATCGCGTATTGGATCTCCTGCAGAGAGTATGGGAGAAATATCGTTATTATCAATGTTATGAGAAAGGGCAGGATACCTTTAGCCAATGGATGTTCTCGTTGATTGGCATTTCTCATGTGGAGTTGAGTGAGTATAGCGATTTAAAGTGGGAGCGATTAATGCCCTATGCAGGACTTATCGCTATGAAAGTTACCAATGTCGAAAAAGTATCGAAAATAATAGAGGGGTATTTTGGCATTAGTAACGTACAAATCGAACAATGTGTTCTGCGAGAGGTAATGATTAGCGATGATCAGATTAATCGTATGGGCATTGTTAATTGCGCGATGGGAGATGATTTAGTACTGGGAGAAAGTGTATTGGATCGAATGGGTAAGATTAGGATTAACATACTTGATCTGAGTGTTCCCCAGTTTACTGATTTTCTTCCCTCTGGAGAATCCAATCAGCCTCTTCAGCAGTTGATCAAGTTTCTAATGACAGATCAATTTGATGTGGAGATACGTATACAAGCCAAAGGTGGGGCCCATATTGGTTCTACTATGGGGGATAATGCAATGATGGGCTGGAATACTTGTCTTGGGGAGCCGGAGGAAAATGAGAGTTACGATGCAATTATCTAGATCTTGCCATTCGAAAGTGGCATTTTCCTTACATGCTGGTTGTCTACGTAGTAGATGCAAATTAGTGTTAATGGCGGTGTGAGTACAATGATCCAAAGTGAAAATAATGAATTGGGGAAATTAGTAAAAACCCTAAAATTCGTGGAGGAATACGTTGAAACCATCACTGGTCTGGCATCCCTGCGCGATACTAATGAGTTACTTGGGTTGGTGCTGCGATCAGCTCGACGTTTTACAAATTCTGAAGCAGGCAGAGTGTATCTGCTTGATGTGACCAAAAGCAAATTAGAGCTAATTCTGTCCCAATGGGATGATCAACGTACATCGAGTGAATGGTATCAGACAAGGGAGTTAAGATCAGAAAACCCTTCGGATACCAGTGACCCCCTTTATTACGGTGTAGTCACAGGGTCAACTGTACTTATTGATCATGTGTATGGGCATGCTGGACTCAATTTGGATTATGTATTCAGACATGATCAGCAGCATGGTGTTAGGACTCGCTCAATGTTGGTTGTGCCATTACGTGATCATAATAATCAGACTATTGGTTTGTTGGAGCTAATTAACGCTAAGGACGCAGATGACAAGCGTTACGTTTCGTTCAAGCCCTTGGAAAACCTGGTCACCGCTTTTGCTGCTCAAGCTGCAGTATCGATCAATAATGCGCAACTTATCGATGCAAATACCAAACTTATCGATATTCTTGACAGAGACAACAAGGTTCTAGAGGAAGAAAATCAGCGTCTAAGAAATAATAAGAAAAGGCTTCATAACTACTCGATTATTGGTAAAAGTAAACCAATGACAGATGTCTTTTCATTGATGGATAAAGCAGTCGATTCTTTTGTGACTGTACTTCTTAGGGGGGAGACGGGGACCGGGAAGGAAATTTTCGCAAAAGCGATCCATGATCATGGCGCTCGATCGAATAAGGAATTTGTCACTCAAAACTGCGCAGCGTTGCCCGAGCAGTTATTGGAAAGTGAATTGTTCGGTTATAAGAAAGGAGCATTTACCGGTGCGACGGTTGAGAAGAAAGGGCTTTTTGATGTCGCCAATGGTGGGACGTTGTTTCTTGATGAAATCGGGGATATGCCTTTACAACTGCAAAGCAAGCTTTTAAGGGTATTACAGGAAAGCGAAATACGCCCTTTGGGAGCAACATCCTCCCACAAAGTGGACGTACGTATTATCGCAGCTACTCATTGTAATTTAGAGGACAAGATTCGCAAGGGTGAATTTCGTGAAGATCTTTATTTTCGTTTAAGTGTGTTTCCTATAGGGTTACCTCCTTTGCGAGATCGAGGCGCAGACATCAAAATGTTGGTACAACATTTCTTTGAGCTATACGCCAAACAATATGGAAAGGCTTTGTCTGGGTTATCGCCTATTGCGCTAGACATGATGTTGGCTTATCGATTTCCGGGAAATGTTCGAGAATTACAAAATGTCGTAGAGCGTGCTGTGCTGTTGGCAGATGATCAATGTGCAATTATGCCAGAGCACCTGACAGACCAGATAAAGAGTGCGTCCAAAGGTGTGTTATCGAGGCGAAATACCATTGGACGATCTACAGGGGTTAACGTGTTTGGGCAAGAAGATTCAAATGTTGCCTCATTGGTGGATATGGCCAGCCAATATTCTTCGCTTAAAGAAGCTGTGAGCTTTTATGAGGTTGCGGTGATAAAGCAGCATCTCAAGGCAAATAATTGGAATCAGACTCGAGCAGCTGAAACTTTGCAAATCCCGCGTCGGACGTTGATAGATAAAATGAATCGGCTAAGTATATCTGTTCCTGGAAAGAAGAAGCGTGTTGCTACCTAAGAGCACCTTCGTTGACCTTGCTTAACACCTACAACTAGAGTTATATCAATCCTAGTCATTTCAAGGCCCTCCCTTTCAGAGCGTTATCGTGCTACTTCCCTAATCCCCGCCTTCCCATATCCTACATTAGGATATATTCATTAATAGAAAACCTGCGGAACGTAACGTTTCATTGTAATGGATCGTTACGTTCAGCAGGTTTTCTATTAATGATTCGTTCAAATAGATCACCTCTTTCTCGTAAAAACCCAATAAAAACAATGAGTTAAAAGTTGGCATGGCTTTCGCAATAGATATAGTACGAAACTACTCGTAAACAACGTAAATATCTATAACGGAGCTAATGATGAAAAACCTTAAAGCCAACAATACTGTACTTTCCACGATCGGTTCTTTGATGATTTCTGGGCTAATGATGACTAATGTGGCTCAGGCCGAAACAAATCAGTTTGGTGTTTCTGAATTGAAGAGTGGGTACATGCAATTAGCAGAGGCAAGTTGCGGCGAAGGCAAATGTGGCGGAGACAAGAAGGCTTCAGCAGAAGCCAAGTGTGGTGAAGGTAAATGTGGTGGGGACAAGAAGGCCTCATCAGAAGCCAAGTGCGGTGAAGGCAAATGTGGTGGGGACAAGAAGGCCTCATCAGAAGCCAAGTGCGGTGAAGGCAAATGCGGTGGGGATAAGAAGGCCTCAGCAGAAGCTAAGTGTGGCGAAGGCAAATGTGGTGGGGATAAGAAGGCCTCAGTAGAAGCTAAGTGTGGTGAAGGAAAGTGTGGAGCATAAGGCATTCTAGTGTAGTCAGTTGGTATTAATAGAGAGAATTTAACCATGAATAAATTAACGTCGATTACTGGTGCTGGTCTGGGGTTACGTCGAGGCATGATGAATGAACTGCGTAAGTGCGATACGGGTGCTGTTGATTTTTTTGAGGTTGCTCCTGAAAATTGGATTGGCGTGGGCGGTAAGCTTAAGCGTCAATTACATGAGATTCGAGAGCATACTCCGATAATTTGTCATGGTTTATCTCTTTCTATTGGGGGGCCTTCAGCATTGAACGAAGGGCTGATATCCGACATAAAGGAGTTTCTTAATGAGCATGAAGTTGAGATCTATAGCGAACATCTGAGTTACAACGATGACTGTGGACAGATGTATGATTTACTACCGTTGCCATTTACGGAAGAAGCTGTTCATCATGTAGCCGCTAGGGTGCGTGAGACTCAGGATCGCTTAGGTCGACGTGTTGCACTGGAGAATATTTCCTACTATTTGGTTCCAGAACAGGATATGTCAGAGCTTGAATTTGTGAATGCGGTGGTGTCGGAGTCCGACTGCGAACTCCTATTGGATGTGAATAATATTTACGTAAATAGTAAGAATCATCAATATGATCCTCATAAATATTTGCAAGGGCTACCAGGTGACAAGATACGCTATGTTCATGTGGCGGGGCATTTCATTGAGCCAGATGGTGTCATTATCGATACCCATGGTGCTGCGGTCGTTGACCCTGTGTGGCAGTTGCTTGAGGAGACCTACCGACTTTATGGTAATAAGCCCACGCTGTTAGAGCGTGATTTCAACTATCCGCAATTTTCTGAGTTAGAGAGAGAGCTAGCGATTATCCATCAACAGCAATCAAAATGTCAGCGTACAATCGCTGCTTGAGGACATGACGATGACTTTATCACTTGGAGTATCCAGTAACCTCCGTCAACAGCAACTAGGTTTTTGTGCCAATATACGAGACCCAGAAAATGTACCTGTCCCAGGAGGCCTAGAGCTTAGGCGGGTAAGAATCTATCAGGAATTAGTTTTTAATAATATCGAATCGCTTTTGGCCAGTACTCTTCCTGTGACAGTGAGTATTCTCTCCGATGATCAGTGGTTAGGTTTGGTTCGTGAGTTCGTTAAAGAGCATAGTGCTCAAACACCTTATTTCAGTCAGTTGACGACAGAGTTTTTGCAATACTTATCAGAAATAACGCTACCTCCCGAATATCCCGGGTTTCTCTTGGAACTCATTCATTATGAGCAGATGGAGCTTGAGATATTTATGCGAGACAGTGACGACGGTGCCAAATTTTCGGCCCCAGCAGGCAAGGTTACTGCTGGAGCGCTAGGCAGTTTTACATTGGAATTATCTTCTCGTGTCCAGCTATTAGCATATGCCTACCCGGTACACCAAATAAGCCCAGCATACATACCGAACGAAGTGCCAGAGCAGCCAACGTGTCTGCTGGTATTTCAAGATAGTGAAGGGGACGTGCGTTTTCTTGATATGCAACCGCTTGGCTATCAGTTGGTAGAGTTTTTACAGAAAAAGCCGGGAAGTAGTGCTAACGAATTTTTTGGGCAATTTTCTATCGAAGATACACAGCAGTCTTTTCTACTAATGCAATGCGAACCGCTATTGCGGGAACTTACACAGCTACGTTTACTGACAGCAATTTAACAGATTGATTGTGAGTAACGCCTAGGAGAGCATCATGGTTAATACATTAAACAAACTTGTTAATTATCTAAATTTAACACAGCGCGGTGATTTTATTGCCCCTCTTTTATTACGGATATACTTAGTGCCCATTTTTTGGATGGCTGGTACTAGCAAGCTTAGTCATTTTGATAGTACGGTCAGCTGGTTTGAAACCAGTCTCGGCCTTCCATTCCCAACATTAATGGCTAGTTTAGCAATTGGTGCGGAATTAGGTGGCGCTATTTTGTTAGCTCTAGGGTTAGCGGTGCGGTGGGTCAGTGTGCCGCTTATGTTTACCATGATTGTTGCCGCGGTGAGTGTGCATTGGAAAAACGGTTGGTTGGCTATTGCTACAGGAGATGGAGTGTTTAGCACAGAACGAACTATAGGCGCAATTGATCGACTGGATCGTGTAAAGGGCATTTTGAACACACACGCTAACTATGACTGGCTGACGGAAAATGGATCTGTCGTGATTTTAAACAATGGTATAGAGTTCGCTGCCACCTATTTCATTATGTTAGTCGCGCTCTTTTTTGTTGGTGGTGGGCGTTATCTCAGCGTCGATTATTGGGTTGCAAAACGCTTCAAAGTGACGTAGATCTATAGTGAATTTCCCTTTTAATAGGGCTAAAACTGAAGAAATTGACGCTCTCAAGTTGTTCGCGCAGTATACTTCTGGAGAGCAACAGTCGAGTAAGGGTATTTTTATGAGTGATGAAGATTTCGTGCGGTTGTCCCCGTCAGACAAAGCGCTTACCGCGCTTGCAGGGCTGAGTTATCGAACGGGTGAACTTTCGTCCTATTTACAGAGCATTTGTCAGTCTGTATTGGATGTGCTCGGTGACGGGGCTGCTGCCATCACTCTATATAGGAACAATGAAAAGAAGGTGCTTGCGCGTGTTCCGATGACGGCATCTGTAGGTAAGACAATGGATGTTCATGGGCATTTGTCCACGTATGTCGTAGAAAACAGGGCGAGCTTGAGAGTTGATGATGCGATTGCCAATCCAGAATATGGAAACCCGCCGCAAGGCTTTTGTTCGTATCTGGGCATTCCACTCAAATTACCTAGTGGAGAGATTGTAGGTACGTTGTGTTATTTCGATAAGAATGCTCGGCAATATACGGATAGTAACGAACAAGTCGCGGAGCTTTTCGCGGAACGTATAGCCGTAGCGCTTGATAACTTCGAGCTATATCAACAACTGAAAGAGCATTCAGTAACGTTAGAGCAGATGGTTGAGGAGAGAACTCAAGATCTAATGGCTGCACAAGATGCGTTATTTCAAAAAGAGAAGTTGGCTGCTATAGGAGAGTTCGCGACTTTGATGACCCATGAGATTCGGAACCCTCTTGCGACAATTCGTTTGGCACTAGAATATGTTGAAAAAATGCAGGACACCCGTGCAGTAAGGCGCGCGACATTGGCTGCGTCGGAAGTCTCAAGAGTGGAGAGAATGTTGAATGAAGTTTTGATCTACGCTAAGCCGACGGCGTTGACTACTCGAACTGTTGATCTTGTGAAGTTTGTGGAAGATTTTTTAGGAACCAATGAATCGATTCTACAGCAGAAGCAACAGCAGTGTACGATTGATATTTCTGCGAATCCTGTAATCAATGCAGATCCCGATAAGTTACACCAGGTTTTCCTGAATTTGATGCGGAATGCGTCTGAAGCTGCTGAGGATAAATCCGTCATTGTATGTACTATTGGTGAGTTAAACGGGCGTGTGTTTTTCAGTATGCAAAATGGCGGAGCGGTGATACCCGTAGAAAAGCTCTTGAACATTACTGAGGCGTTTGTGAGCGGAAAACCTAATGGTACTGGATTGGGGTTGGCAATAGTGGAGTCGTTAGTCAAGGCACACAATGCTGAACTTGATATTTGCTCCAGTGTTGAAAAAGGTACCACCGTTACTATTTATTTTTCAGAGTCCTGCTGATAGGTTTAATGATGAATTCTCGTATTTTGATTATTGAAGATGATACTGCGCTGTCTCAAATATTGGCGATGAATTTTGAGGACCTAGGGCACGAGGTGGTAGAGGCGAGCACACTTGCTCGAGCGAGAGAGTTAGTGCTGCAAGAAAATCCTGACTTGATTTTGATGGATCAAGGTTTGCCTGATGGAAAGGGTTATGATTTGTTGTGTGAGTTTTCGGAGCAGCAAGTTTCAGCGGCAATGGTCATGATGACAGCAGAACATGATTTAGAGCTAGCGATTTCTGCGATCAAAGTCGGTGCATTTGATTTTATTCACAAACCGATCAAAACAGAAGAGCTTAACCATACCATTAGTCGTGCGCTTGAGCATCAAAAGCTGTCGAGACAGGTTGAGGCTTTGGGAGCGGTAGGAGAAGAGGTGCTAAGTCAGCCCAGATTACTTGGGCAGAGCCAGGCGATGCTTAATGTGAGTAAGGAAATAGCCTTGATCGCAGAAAGCCCTTCTCGTGTACTTATCACTGGTGAAAGTGGTACAGGAAAGGAGCTTATCGCTAGTGCGATACATTATCACAGCCATCGCTCTGGACCCTTTATCGCTCTTAACTGTGCAGCTTTAGTAGATAACCTATTGGAGAGCGAATTATTTGGCCATGAAAAAGGGGCTTTTACTGGTGCGGTTTCGCGTAAGCCCGGCAAGTTTGAAGTTGCTGTCGATGGCACATTGTTTTTGGACGAAATTGGAGAGATGGCGTTGCCCTTGCAGGCGAAATTATTGCGAGTGTTACAGGAGGGGACCTTCGAACGCATTGGTGGTCATCAGCAGCTGTATAGCAACGCTAGAATTATTGCGGCTACCAATCGAAATTTATTGGAGGAAGTCGCTCAGGGTCGTTTTCGTGAAGATCTATATTATAGGTTGAATGCACTCGGCATTCACTTGCCACCATTGCGAGAACGCAGTGAGGATATCCCGTTGTTGATCGACGGTTTGTTGGCGAGGATTTGCCGAGCTGAGGGCAAGACGTTGCTTTCTATTTCCAGCGTTGCTCAACGGATGTTACAGCGATATGAATGGCCTGGAAATATTAGAGAGTTAGAGAACATCCTCACCCAAGCGGTTATTCGTTCTCGTGGGGCAACGATCGAAGCGGATGCTCTGGTGTTACCCGGTCAAACAGTATCTGAGGTGATGGATGTGGCGGGTAAAAAGTGCTCGGTAGGTGCTGTAGGAAAACAAGATGGTGATTTTCTTACACTAGATCAAGTGGAAGCAATTCATATTCAAGATGTTCTGGACTATACCGAGGGCCATAAGGGTAATGCTTGTAAAATACTCGACATTTCCCGGCCTGCTTTGGACCGCAAAATTAACCGCTATGATCTGCTGGTGGCAAAAAAAATGGTAAAACAATAAAAGGGTAGAACACCTCGTTACGTACAGTATTGAATAGATACGTAACGTGGTGCTCTAGAGCTACACCGTAATTAATTGTTTGCGTGTAGTTCTTCGTTTAGCTGTACAGCGCTCTTGTTGGTGACGCATTGAACCGCACCACTGATGGAGTCTCTTCTAAAGAGAAGGTCTGTCTTACCAGCAAGGTCGCGGCCCTTCACTGTCTCTACTATGTTCTTCTCACTATCAAGTACTTGAATCTTAGTGCCTGCTGTGATGTAGAGTCCAGCTTCTACCGTGCAGCGATCACCTAGTGGGATGCCAATGCCCGCATTGGCGCCAAGCAAGCATTTTTCACCAACAGAGATAATAATGTTGCCACCACCAGAAAGCGTACCCATGGTGGAGCAACCGCCACCGAGATCAGATCCGTCTCCGATCACAACGCCAGCAGATATTCGGCCTTCAACCATGGATACACCGAGTGTACCAGCGTTAAAGTTTACAAAGCCTTCGTGCATTACTGTTGTGCCTTCGCCAATGTGGGCACCGAGTCGTACACGTGCCGTGTGGGCGATTCTAACACCGCTCGGTACAACGTAATCTGTCATGCGAGGGAATTTATCGATGCTATTAACACTTAACAATTCACCGCTTAGGCGAGCCTGCAATTGAGCGTTAGGGAGTTCCGTTAGGTCAATGGCTCCTTTGTTCGTCCAGGCAACGTTGGGTAGTAAGCCGAAAATTCCGGAAAGATCAATGCCATGGGGCTTAACCAGGCGATGGGAAAGCAAGTGTAGCTTTAGATAAACCTCTGGGGTGCTTTGTGATTGCTCGTCTGTTTCTAATATAGTAACAACCACAGGCTTTTGGCTTTCTACACACGCCTTGGCGATAGCAGCCTGTTCTTCGTCAACAGATTTCAATGCTGTTGCAAGCGCGGTTAGCGCGGCGCTATCTACTTCTATAGCCTGGTTGCCAGCAGTGTAATTGATACTAGCTTTTACTGCGTCAACTAAGCTATCCGAGGGTTGGTAGATGGGTTGCTGGTAAAATACCTCAAGCCATTCATTTTGACTATTTTGGGTGCCAACACCAATTGCAAATGCAGTGCTCATAATAACTTCTCCTAAAGTGGGCTTAACAGTGAGTCGAGTATTCGTCTGAAGAAAAACCGACTAATAATTTTTTTCCAGTATCCAATACTGGGCGTTTGATGACTGAGGTGTTTTCTAGCATTACCTCGATGGCGGACGCTTCGTCTATCGAATCCTTAATGTTGTCGGGTAGCTTTCTCCACGTAGTACCTCGCTTGTTAACGAGGATCTCCCAGCCGACCTGCGCGATCCATAGAGTCAACTGTTCGCGGCTTACGCCCTCTTTTTTATAGTCGTGGAATTGGTAGTCAATGTTTTCTGTTTCTAGCCATTTGCGAGCTTTCTTGATTGTGTCGCAGTTTTTTATGCCGTACATAGTTATCTGAGTCATAGATTCTGAATCTTTGTATGAGTGTGTTTGTTGGACGATATTTATAGGCTTCGCACAAATGTTCTGATGCGTTCGGCAGCCTCGATACAGTCTCTTAATGGAGCAACAAGAGCCATTCTGATTCTGTGGTCCCCCGGGTTTTTACCATCGATAGTTCTGGCGAGGTACTTTCCAGGTAATACAGTAACGTGTTGTTTGGCAAATAACTGTTGGCTGAATTGCTCGTCACAGATTGGGGTGGTGGGCCATAGGTAAAAACTGGCCTCTGGCGCAGTGACAGGTAGCGTGTCAGATAATATATCGATTACAGCAATATATTTTTCTCTATATAGCGTGCGGTTCTGTATGACGTGTTGTTCATCATCCCAGGCTGCAATGCTGGCAAGTTGGTGTTGAACCGGCATCGCGCAGCCATGATAGGTTCGGTATTGCAGGAAGCTTGCAAGAATAGATGCATCACCGGCAATAAACCCTGAACGTAATCCCGGTAGATTTGAGCGTTTAGATAAGCTATGAAAAACAGTGCAGTTCTTGAAGTCATCACGGCCTATTTGTTTACATACTTCGAGTAAACCAATAGGAGGGGAGCTTTCGTCTTGATATATTTCGGAATAACACTCATCTGACGCGATGACAAAATTAAATTTATCAGATAGCTCAATAAGCTTTTTCAAGGTGGATGCTGAAGTGACTGATCCCGTTGGGTTGCCTGGCGAGCATAGATAGACTAGTTGGCAGCGTTTCCATATTGAGTCAGGTACTGAGTCATAATCCGGTATAAAGCCATTGTTGTCTTCGCAGGGTAGGAAGTATGGCTCTGCACCGGACAGGAAAGCGGCCCCTTCATATATCTGATAAAAAGGGTTTGGCGAAATGACAATAGGAGAGCTTGTTCTGTCGATGATAGCTTGAGCAAAGGCAAACAACGCTTCTCTTGTGCCGTTGACGGGCAGCACCTGTTGCTCGGCATCTATATCGTTGGTATTGAAATTGAATCGACGTTCCAGCCAGCGAGCAATCGATTGTCTTAATTCAGGCAGTCCTTTTGTCGTCGGGTAGGCGGAAAGCTTGCCCATGTTGCTGGTAATAGTATCCAAAACGAATTGCGGACTTGGGTGTTTTGGTTCGCCTATCGATAACGGAATGTGTGTCAAGGATGTAGGCGGAGTCGCCCCTGCAAACAGTTGGCGTAATTTTTCAAAGGGGTAGGGCTGTAGTTGCTCGAGATCTTTATTCATTTTACGGTTGCTTAGGTGTTTTCGTCTAACTTGAATTTGATTGTGTGTTCAATTTTTTCACATAGAAAGGGGTCGGTAATGGCGCCGCCTTCAAGCGTAGTAACATAAAATACATCCTCCACCCGCTCTCCCAGCGTGGCGATGCGTGCACTCTGGAGTTCAATGGATAGCTCTGCAAATATGCCACCTATTTCAGCAAGCATTCCAGGGCGGTCTAAGGAAATAACTTCTATGGTTGTATGCTGGTGCTCTGGATTATTGGTGATGACGACTTCAGTTGGAATTTGAAAGTGTTTGAGTGCCCTAGGCATTCGTTTGTTGGTGGTTGAGTTGTATTGGTCGAGATTGATGATTGCCGTGCGTAGCTTATCTTCAATTTGCGCGATTCGTGCAGGGTCGTCACCGAGGGTTTGACCATTTTCATCCATGACGACGTAGGTATCAAGGCTGATGTCTTCAGCGGACGTCATGACTTTTGCATCAGCAATAGATAAGTTCAATTGATCAAGTGCAGTGACTGAAACGGCAAAAAGATTGGGCTTATCTTCGGTGTAAATAAAAATTTGTGCCGATCGCTCAAAATGACTTTCTTCGGTCTTACAAACAACAACAAGTGGGCCTAGCGTTGTATCGTGTTTGAGTATGGCCTCCGTATGTCTTGCGACCCCAGAAGGAGATTCTCGAAGAAAGTAGTCATCGCCAAATTGCTGCCAAAGAGCTTGAGTTTGAGTTGTATCTATATTCTTGGTGGATAGTATGCTGCTGGCTCGTTCCTTGGTTTCTAAAATCCAATCTAATTTGTTAACTGTCTTCTCAAGACCTCTGCGCAGTGCTCGTCGTGCTTCTGTATAAAGCTGCCTTAATAAAGAAGATCGCCACCCATTCCATAAGCTTGGGTTCGTTGCACATATGTCTGCGACCGTTAATGCGTAGAGGTAATCGAGATGAATTTGATCGCCGACAGCGGTGGCGAAAGAATGTATCACTTCAGGGTCGGAGACGTCTTTCTTTTGCGAGGTAAGAGACATAAGTAAGTGGTTCTTAACTAGCCAGGATACCAGTTGAGTATCCCACTTGCTCAATCGGTGGTGACTGCAAAAATTTTCTGCATCGATTGCCCCTGCGGTTGAGTGATCGCAACCTTTACCTTTGCCTACGTCGTGAAATAAGCCTGCGATATATAGCAGCTCTATTTTTGGTAAACGATGGAATATGTAGGCCGCAACAGGGAATTCTCGCTTAGCATCTCGATAGCGAAATCTACGCATATTTCTTAATACATGCAGTGTGTGTGCGTCTACGGTATAGATATGAAAGAGGTCGTATTGCATTTGGCCAATGACGCGGCCAAATTGTGGAATATAGTTGCCTAATATCCCATAGCGCTTCATTCGACTGAGTTGCGTATACAGCCGGTGGGGGGATCTCAGTAGCTGAATGAATAGTGCTGTGTTGCGGATGTCATTACGAAACGTGGTATCAATGAGTTGCTTGTCATCTTTTATCAGTCGAATAGTACTGGCTCGTATACCTTGTATATGTTCGTTCTGCGCTAAGATAACGAATATTTCTAAGAGGGCAGAAGGTGTTTGTTTAAAAACCTCATCATGGCTGGCTTCAATATAATCATTGTGAATCTGAAAGCGCTTGTTGTACGGTATGACTTGGTCGATTTCTCTAATTTTGATGATGGTTTCATCAAAATGTCGAAGCAACATATCGTTAAGTTGTGAAACTGCTAGTACGACTCGGTAATAGCGCTTCATAAACTTTTCTACTGCGAGATTGGTATCGGAGTCACGGTAACCTAACAGTTCAGCAACGGAGCGTTGATAATCGAATAGCAGGCGGTTCTCACTTCGTTTGGTAATAACATGTAGTGCGAATCGGACCTCCCATAGAAATTGTTGCGCAGCATCTAGCGTCGAATACTCATCTGCAGTGAGAAAATGATGGGTAACAAGTTCACTTAAGCGGTTGGCTTTGAAATAGCGTTTGGTCACCCATCCAATGGTCTGGATGTCTCTAAGAGCACCGGGGGCGCTTTTTACGTCGGGCTCTAGGCTTTGTTCAGTATCGTCATACTTGCGGTATCTGGCGATTTGCTCTGTCCACTTCGCACTAAAAAATTCATCAACAGGCCAGACGTGCTCCGGACCAGTGGCTTCTAGCATCATTTCACACAGCTCTGGAGCGCCACAAATTGTCCGTGCCTCCATCAAATTGGTCGCGATTGTGATGTCGTCTTTTGCAAGAGTGGCACATTCTGATAGTGAACGAACGGCGTGTCCCACTTCAAAACCTATGTCCCACAATTGGGTGATAAACCCCTCTAGGTCACAAGCAAACGGCTCGAGGTCGTCCTCTCGCAAAAGGATGAGGAGATCTATATCGGATTGTGGGTGCAGTTCTGCGCGTCCATAGCCACCGACAGCGAGCAAAGCAATGTCTTTTGAATGACTACATTCTAATTGCTGCCAGAGCCAAGTGAGTAATTGGTCAATGACCCAGGCTCGCTGTTTGATGATTAGCTTGATGTCCGATTGTTGACGGAATCGCTCGGTTAGAATGCTGTCGGCTACCTGTATTGCTTTCTTCACTGCGATGATTGGACTGGGTGCTTGCTCAACAAGCACAGAAAATCGTTGCAGATCAAATAACTCACTGTCTGGTTGCAACTCAGATATGGACGGCGTTTTCATCGAATAGGAAGGCCTAAAAAATTTCGTCGGAGCGCTTGGTGAGAACTTCGTGTCCATCTGGAGTGACCAGAATAGTATGCTCCCATTGTGCTGAATGTTTTCTGTCCTTGGTTAACACGGTCCAGCCATCGGGTAGTAACTTGGTATGCCGCTTACCCGCATTGAGCATCGGTTCAATGGTGAATATCATGCCTTCCTGTAAAATAACCCCCGTGCCTTCTTTCCCGTAGTGTAGTACTTGGGGTTCTTCATGAAACCCTTCTCCAATACCGTGGCCACAATACTCTCTAACGACGCTAAATCGCTGCGCCTCAGCATGTTTTTGAATAGCTGCGCCGATATCGCCAAGCCTGGCTCCAGGTTTAACCATTTCAATGCCTAGCATCAAACATTCATGGGATATTCGGCACAAACGTTGAGATTGAATAGAGGCACTATCCATTAAGAACATCATGCTGGTATCGCCATGATAGCCATCTTTTATGACGGTAATGTCGATGTTGATGATATCCCCTTTTTTTAGCGCTTTCTTTTCAGAAGGGATACCGTGGCAAATGACGTGGTTGACTGATGTACAAATTGACTTGGGGAAGCCGTGATAATTAAGGGGGGCGGGGATGGCATCTTGTACATTGACGATATAATCATGACAGATAGTATTCAACTCCTCTGTCGTGATACCGATTTTGACGTGCTCTTTGATCATTTCAAGTACATCGGCGGCAAGCTTGCCCGCAACGCGCATTTTCTCTATTTGCTCTGGCGTTTTAATAATGATGGCCATAAGGGATATCTCTTTCGTAAACAAAGTGTATCTGTAGCTGCCCAAAGCGCCCGTGAAAATCCTCTTCTAGAATAGTCTAATCATGAAGTGCTGCTAGAGTGTTGAATAGCAACAAGAAATCTACGTGTTTTTTGTCTAGGTGGCTGCTTTCTGCTGTTAATGCGCGTATTGTACACGGCAATGAGATTCAGTACGACTACCTTCGACAGAGGGCTGACCCTACTGAGACGTTGAGGAAAATACCAACTTATATTGTCGTGTATGGGTAAATATGGTATAAAGCGGCGCTCTCTAAGTGATAGATTAGAGAGGAAACCTAAATCCGCACATATACCGACACACCTTCATGGGTGCTCATATCGCATATATGGGTTTGATCGTGGGGTATATGGAGGCCTAACCCAATAAATTTAAGGAGTTATCATGGCTGAAGTCAGCATGAGAGATATGTTAAAAGCGGGCGTTCACTTTGGACACCAAACCCGTTATTGGAATCCAAAAATGGGTCAATACATTTTTGGAGCGCGTAACAAAATTCATATCATTAACCTAGAGCACACAGTGCCTGCGTTTAATGATGCGCTTAACTTCATTAATAAAGCTGCTTCAAACAAAAATAAAATTTTGTTTGTTGGCACCAAGCGTGCTGCTAGCAAGATTATTAAAGAAGAAGCAATCCGAGCGGGACAGTCTTACGTTAACCATCGCTGGTTAGGTGGAATGCTGACCAACTGGAAGACAATTCGTCAATCCATTCGTCGTCTAAAGGACTTAGAAGCTCAAGCAGCTGATGGAACTTTTGACAAGTTGACCAAGAAAGAAGCCTTGATGCGTACTCGTGAAGTAGAAAAGCTTGAGCGTAGCCTTGGTGGAATCAAGAATATGGGCGGTTTGCCTGACGCGCTGTTTGTTATTGATGTTGATCACGAGCGTATTGCTATTCAAGAAGCCAATAAGCTTGGAATTCCAGTTATCGGAATCGTCGACACTAATAGCAACCCTGATGGCGTAGATTACGTTATACCAGGTAATGATGATGCAATTCGTGCAATTCAGTTGTTTGTGTCTGCTGTAGGTGATGCTTGCGTTGAAGGTACAGAGTACGCAGCGACACAAGGTGGCGATAAAGACGGCTTTGTTGAAGTGGCTGAAGAACAAAAAGCTAGCTAATTGTTCGTAGTGTAAAAGTTAACTAGCATTGCTAGTTCTAAAAAGGGGGCATGGCCTCCTTTTTTAGAACTAGTGAAATTGATTTTGATGATATAGAGAATTTGAGAGGATAGAGATAATGGCTATCACAGCTGCATTGGTAAAAGAATTACGTGAGCGTACTGGCTTAGGCATGATGGAATGCAAAAAAGCGTTGGTTGCAACCGATGGCGATATCGAAAAAGCAATTGATGATATGCGCAAATCTGGTCAGGCAAAGGCGGCTAAAAAAGCCGGTCGAATTGCTGCTGAAGGTGCAGTTATTGCCTGCATTGCTGATGACGGCAAGTTAGGCGTACTGGTAGAGATCAACAGTGAAACAGATTTTTGTGCTCGCCACGAAGATTTTATCGGTTTTAGCCAAAAAGTTGCTGCTTGTGTTCTAGCAAACAAAGAAACTGATGTTGAAAAAATTAAAGAGTTAGAGTTAGAGGCTGGCGTGAGTGTTGAGACTGCTCGTTTGACTCTGGTTCAAAAAATCGGTGAAAATATTCAGGTTCGTCGCGCTGCGATTGTTGAGAGTGCAGAAGGCGTAGTTGGATCATATCTTCACGGTGCAAAAATTGGTGTGTTGGTAGCGCTTAAGGGTGGCGAAGATGCATTGGCTAAAGATGTTGCAATGCATGTTGCTGCTTCTAACCCTCAGGTGGTTAACCCTGATGAAGTTGATGCTGCAGTATTGGATAAAGAAAAAGAAATCTTTACTGCACAAGCGAAAGAAAGCGGTAAGCCAGATGAAATCATTGAAAAAATGATTGGTGGTCGAATCAAGAAGTTTTTGAAAGAGATCAGCTTGGTAGAACAGCCTTTTGTTAAGGACCCTGATGTAACAGTGGGAGCTTTGGCGAAGAAGGGCGGTGCTTCTGTAGTATCTTTTACACGATTTGAAGTGGGCGAAGGTATTGAAGTTGAAGTCGTTGATTTTGCTGCTGAAGTAATGGCGCAAGCGCGCGGCGACGCATAAAGTTTAGATATATCTGTTAACAGCTGAATGGAGAGGCCCTATGCCCGGAACTGAAACCACCCCTAGTTACAAGCGAATCCTTCTTAAATTAAGTGGGGAGGCTTTGACTGGCGATGCAGCTTTTGGCATTGATCCAAAAGTACTTGATCGCATGGCGTTAGAAATAGGCCAGCTACGTGGTATTGGTGTTCAGGTTGGTCTCGTTATTGGCGGTGGAAACCTTTTTAGGGGAGCCGCCTTACAGGAAGTTGGGTTGGATCGTGTAAGTGGCGATCACATGGGAATGCTCGCAACGGTCATGAATGGCCTTGCTATGCGTGATGCGTTGGAGCGTTCTAATATTAATACCGTGTTAATGTCAGCAATCCCCATGAGTGGTGTTGTCGAGCATTATGATCGACGACGCGCAATGCGTTTATTAAATGATGGTGATGTCGTTATTTTTGCCGCGGGGACGGGCAATCCATTTTTTACTACTGATTCGGCGGCGTGTTTGCGAGCAATCGAAATTAATGCGGATGTAGTATTCAAGGCGACGAAGGTCGACGGTGTTTATGATGATGACCCCGTTAAGAACCCTGACGCAGTTAAATATGATCGTCTTACTTTTGATGAAGCGTTGGAGCGGAAGCTTGGTGTGATGGATCTGACGGCTATTTGTTTGTGCAGAGATCATGATATGCCGATTCGCGTGTTCAATATGAACAAAGCGGGAGCCTTGTTAAACGTTACGTTGGGTGAGCCCGACGGCACTCTTGTAGAAAAAGGATAATTTGACCGTGATAAATGATATCCAGAAAGACGCAGAAGCTAGGATGCAGAAATCAATCGCTGCATTGGAAGTGGCCTTTAAGAAAGTCCGGACAGGAAGAGCGCATCCAAGCTTATTGGATACTGTAATGGTGCAGTATTATGGCTCGGACACCCCTCTTAATCAGGTTGGTAATGTTGGTGTAGAAGATGGTCGTACTTTGACAGTGACTTGTTGGGAGAAGCCAATGATACCTGAGATTGAAAAAGCGATTATGAAGGCCGATTTGGGGCTAAATCCCTCCAGCACTGGTGATATCATTAGAATACCACTACCAGCGCTAACGGAAGAGACTCGTCGGGATCTAATAAAGGTTGTGCGGAAAGAAGCCGAACAAGGGCGCGTGTCGATCCGAAATGTTCGTCGTGATGCAAACGGCGACATCAAAGAGTTGCTAAAAGAAAAAGAAATTAGTGAAGACGAAGAGCGCAAAGGTCAAGATGGCGTTCAAAAGCTTACTGATAAGTTTGTTGCCAGCGTAGAGACAATGCTCTCTAAGAAAGAAACAGAATTAATGGAAGTGTAGTTTAGTTGTTAATCGAGAGGCCAAGCTTGTGCCTCTCGATATAGAATTGCACCCTTTTCCTTCCTAAAACCTTGTATGAGGTTCATGTGTTACCAACGTCTTCGGCTCCTGATATAGATTCACATTCCACTCTAATACCTCGTCATGTTGCCATAATTATGGACGGTAATAATCGTTGGGCAAAAAAGCATGGGTTAGCGGGTAATCTTGGCCACAAAAAAGGGGCCAAGGCAGTACGAGATACTGTTGAAAACTGTGCTAAGGCTGGTGTTGAAGTGCTAACGGTATATGCGTTTAGCAGTGAAAACTGGCGGCGCCCTGAAGAGGAAGTTAATGGTTTAATGACTATCTTTTTGGAGTCGTTGGCTGCCGAAGTTCCCATGTTGCACAAGCATAATATTCGATTGCGGTTTATTGGCGACCTATCAGCGTTTTCACCCGAGTTGCAATCTAAAATGACCCAGTCAATGTTAGAGACTGAGTCGAACGATAAAATGACCTTTGCTGTTGCAGTGAACTATGGCGGGCAATGGGATATCGCTCAAGCAGCTCGAAAACTTGCGGAGCAAGTGGAAGTTGGAAAACTAAAAGCATCTGAGATAACGCCGGAAAAAATGCAAGAGCATATTAGTTTAGGTGATTTACCTCCGCCGGACTTGTGTATACGCACTAGTAATGAGCAGCGTGTAAGTAACTTCTTGTTATGGCAGATCGCTTACGCAGAATTCTATTTTCCAGATCTGTTATGGCCTGACTTTGATGAAGAAGCATTGCATGAGGCCTTTAGGGAGTTTGCTTCCAGACAAAGACGGTTTGGGCGAACGAGTGAGCAAGTTGAAGAGGTAAAAGACTAACATGTTGAAGCAACGTATTATCACCGCACTGGTTTTATTGCCCCTAGTACTCTGGTCTATATTTGGTCTTACGAATCACTGGTTTGCACTTGTAATGGCTGTCCCCGTGCTTATTGGAGCCTATGAATGGGCCAATATGATGGGGGTTGAGTCCATCAAGGCGAGAGCCCCTTTTGTTGCGTTAGTTGGTGTGGGGTTGACGATCGTCTTTTGGTTCGAGCTTAAATGGCTGTGTTCTGTTGCGGTCGTGTGGTGGGTCTTTGCTGCCTATCTAGTTAAACGGTTTCCAAATAGCGCTGATTTGTGGAGTGGGCGCGCGAGCATGAGTGTGATGGGATGGGTTACCCTGGTCCCTGCCTGGTTGGGAATTGTTATGTTGCAGGGGCAGGAAGACGGTGCCTGGTTGTTGTTGTATGTCTTGCTACTCGTGTGGGGAGCTGATACAGGTGCTTATTTCGCGGGAAGGCGTTGGGGAAAGCGTAAGATGGCTCCACGTGTGAGTCCTGGAAAGTCGGTCGCAGGGTTAGTTGGTGGTTTAGCGACGACAGCTTTGATTACGCTAGTTGTTGCGTTGACGACAAATATTTCGGCATCTACAGGGTTAGTGGTTTTCTTTCTTGTAAGTATGGTGACAGTTTTTGCTTCGGTGTTGGGCGACCTTGTTGAGAGCATGGTGAAACGGCAAAGAGGAATAAAAGACAGCGGTACGATCCTGCCTGGTCATGGGGGGATTCTTGATCGAATAGATAGTGTGACGGCAGCTGTGCCAGTGTATGTTGGTATGATGTATTTGATGGGTGGTATTGTTTAAACCGGTTAGTTTGGTGGAAAGTACATATGACTAATGTTGCTACTGAGAGGTGCGAGATGCAAGAAGAGCGAGAGTGTCTCGGGGTAACCATTCTAGGGTCAACGGGTTCGATAGGGGAGAGTACGTTGGATGTGCTTTCTCGTCATGAAGGCCGCTATCAAATTGTTGCTCTGACAGCGAATTCTAATTCAGCGAAGCTCTTCGAGCAAATACAACGCTACAAGCCTAAATATGCCGTACTTTGTAGTGACGCTGCGGCTAATGAACTACGATCTCAAGTAAAGAGCGCAGGTATTTCAACTGACGTGTTGGCAGGGGCGGGGGCTCTCTGTGAGGTAGCGGCGCTGGATGAGGTTGGTTGTGTAATGGCTGCTATTGTGGGTGGCGCAGGGCTGCTTCCAACGTTAGCTGCGGTCCATGCAGGTAAAAAAATTCTGTTGGCAAATAAAGAGTCTCTTGTGATGAGCGGTGGCTTGTTTATGGAGGCTGTTGAGAAATCAGGGGCGGAACTATTACCCATTGATAGCGAGCATAACGCCATATTTCAGTGTCTACCTGCCCAAGCGCAAGAGTTTTCCGCTAAAAGAAGTAGAAGTCAGAGAAAAACGTTAGATCAGCTAGGAATCGCCAGAATACTACTCACAGGGTCAGGAGGACCGTTTCGTCAGACGCCAATTTCTTCACTTGATAATGTGACACCTGACCAAGCTTGCGCTCATCCAAATTGGAGTATGGGACGGAAGATTTCGGTAGACTCTGCCACGATGATGAACAAGGGGCTTGAGTTTATTGAGGCTTGTTGGTTGTTTGACGCCAAGCCTAGTCAAGTTGAGATAGTGCTGCATCCACAGAGTGTGGTGCATTCAATGGTTGAATATATCGATGGCTCTGTCATTGCTCAAATGGGGCACCCTGATATGCGAACGCCTATCGCCTATGGTCTAGGCTGGCCCGATAGGATAGCATCGGGACTACCGTTATTGGATTTAGTCAAAGTCGGAGGCTTGCATTTTGAAGAGCCGGATTTTGTTAGATTCCCTGGTCTAAAATTGTCTCGATGGGCGATGGAGGCCGGAAAGAGTGCATCGATAGTGCTAAATGCGGCCAATGAAGTCGCAGTGGAAGCCTTTCTGAATGAACGAATTAGCTTTACGGCAATCACAGAAGTGATAGATCACGTGCTACAAGGGGCTGACTTAGTTAATCCGGTGGATATAGATACGGTGTTGGCTGAGGATCGAAGCGCAAGAGGCCTTGCAGAGCGGCGGGTGATTCAGCTAGCCCTAAATTAACGTGATTGTTATCCTGCTAAAACAACAATGTAGAGGTTGTTAAACTATGGATTTTTTGCAATATGTTGCAGCGTTTATCGGTGCACTAGGCGTACTCATAGCGGTTCATGAATACGGCCATTTCTGGGTAGCTCGGCGTTGCGGTGTTCGTGTTATAAAATTTTCCATTGGTTTTGGTAAAACGCTTTACTCTCGCAAAGATAAGCAGGGAACAGAGTTCGCCATATCTGCGATTCCTTTTGGTGGATACGTAAAAATGGTGGGCGAACCGGGCACTGAAGGTGAAGAGATAGACCCCGCAGAGTCTTTTGCGCATAAGACGGTGTGGCAGCGCATAGCAATTGTTGCCGCCGGCCCATTAGTTAATCTAGTCTTTGCTGTTTTGCTATATTGGCTCATATTTATTGCTGGTGTCACTCGGGTAGCTCCAGTTGTTGGGGATGTTTTTCCTGGCGGTGTTGCCGATAGAGCGGGTATTACATCCCAATCTGAAATTGTGTCGGTTGATGGTCGCGAGACGTTAAGTTGGTCCAATGTTAATTTTGCATTGGTTTCTCGGCTTGGTGATGACGGATTTATTGAAATAGAGACTAAGCGTACTGCTGATAGTGCACGTCAAACGCATCGGGTGGATGTCAGTCGCTGGATGATTGGTTTGGAGAAAGAGGGTCCGTTAGTGGCACTGGGTGTTGATGTTTTTCGCCCATTATTGCCGGTGCTCATTGGTGAGGTTATGCCAGGTAAAGCTGCGGAAAGAGGTGGTGTGCAGGCGGGTGATAAGATAGTTTCTGCAAACGGCGTTGCGCTGCCCAATTGGTTCACTTGGGCGCGAATGATTCGTCAAGCTCCTTTGGTTCCTATGGAGTTAGAGGTTGTCCGAAATGGAGATATTTTGGCATTGACAGTGTTGCCTGAATCTATAGTGGAAGATGGCAAGGCCGCTGTAGGGCGTCTTGGTGTAATGCCGGACCCAACCTCTGTTACGTATAAAATTCCAGATGAGATGATACGGCATATTCAGTATGGGCCAGTTGAAGCGGTTGGCGAAGCTCTATTGAAGACTAAAGACTTTATCTCATTGACGTTGGCGGCAATGGGTAAAATGATTAAGGGTCAAATATCTTTGGATAATCTGAGTGGCCCAATTACAATTGCGAAGGTTGCTGGTGATACAGCAAGTTATGGGCTGGAACCATTTTTAAGTTTTGTTGCCTATTTAAGTATCAGCTTAGGAGTGTTAAATTTGCTACCCGTACCAATGCTTGATGGTGGCCATTTAATGTACTATTTGGTTGAGATGGTAAAAGGTAGTCCAGTTTCTGAGACACTTCAGGATATTGGTAATCGCATTGGTTTAGCGATGTTGCTCGCATTTATGGGAGTAGCCTTCTACAACGATATTGCGGGATTGTAGACCCCGTAGTAAATAATAAAAATTGCTTTGTAGATAGATTGCATAGCAGCACTCCTTTTGTGCAGTATTTGAGACACAAGATTATTAATGAATAAATTATCTACTGGGTTATTTGCCCTGCTGTTGATTTTAGCAAGCTCTGTCCGAGCTGAACCATTTGTTGTTAAAGACATTCGTATCGAGGGTCTCCAAAGGCTGTCGCTAGGGGCCGTTTTTAACGTTATGCCCATTGATGTCGGTGATGAGGTTGATGCCAATAGCTTAGCCCGTATCTCCCGTATTTTGTTCAAAACGGGTAACTTTCAAGATATTCAAATTGCTCGTGACGACGATGTGCTTGTCGTGAGTGTGAGTGAGCGCCCATCGATCACAACTATCGAAATAGATGGTAATAAATCGATTGAAACAGATAATCTGTTGGATGGTCTTTCTCAAGCAGGCCTTAGTGAAGGTAGTGTGTTTCAGCGGGCAACCTTGGATCGAATTAAGTTGGAACTAGAGCGCCAATATATATCTCAAGGCCGTTACGCCGCCCGTGTAACACCTGAGGTTACGCCGTTACCTCGAAACCGTGTCGCACTTAAGATTGAGATCAAGGAGGGCGATGTTGCGACAATAAGTGGGATTGATATCGTTGGGAATCATCTTTTTGAGGATGAAGAGTTAATTGATTTGTTCGAACTTAAAGAAACCCATTTTACATCTTTTTTTAAGGGCGATGATAAGTATTCCAAAGAGCGCTTGTCTGGAGATTTAGAGTCATTGCGGTCTTACTATTTGGATCGGGGGTATGTGAATTTTCGAATCGAGTCTACCCAGGTTTCAGTGACGCCAGATAAGACTGAAGTGTATATTGCGGTTAATGTTCATGAAGGCAAACAGTTTAAAGTAAGTGAAGTTAAGCTTTCAGGCGATTTGAAAGTCAAAGAGGAAGCGTTGAGCCGCTTATTGCTGGTAAAAGAAGGTCAGACGTTCTCTCGGCAATTAGTCACGTTAACCAATGAGCTTATTACTAAACGTTTAGGGAATGAAGGCTACATGTTTGCAAATGTAAACGGTGTACCTACAGCCAACGATGATGACGCTACTGTATCGATTACTTTTTATGTTGACCCTGGTAAGCGGGTTTATGTCCGCCGGGTTAACTTTTTTGGGAATACGAAAACACGGGACTCGGTGTTGAGGCGCGAAATGCGTCAAATGGAAGGTGCTTGGGCTAACGGCAGGCTGATAGAGCGATCTAAATCCCGCTTGGAAAGGCTTGGGTTCTTTAAAGGGGTGACCATTGATACGCCTAAGGTTGCTGGCGAGAATGACCAGGTAGATGTTAACTATACCGTTGAAGAACAGCCTTCGGGATCAATTGGTGCGAGTTTAGGGTTTCAGGAAAGCAGCGGCTTTGTGTTCGGAGCCAATGTTAGTCAAAGCAACTTTCTGGGTACTGGTAACAGAGTGTCTTTTGCGGTAAATAAGAGTGATACACGCACAAGCTATAATTTTTCCTTTGTAGATCCTTACTATACGATTGATGGTGTAAGTCGAGGTTATTCAGTTTACTTCCAAGAGACAGAAATCGATGAAGACAATAACTTGTCTTCATGGGCTACGGATCGGTTTGGTGGAAACCTGACGTTTGGGTATCCCATTAATGAGACGCAGCGGCTTAATTTTGGTATCGGCTACGAGAACACTAAAGTTTACGCTAGTGCTCGTTCGGCGTTAGATGTCCATGAATTCATAGGGTATGACTATGTAGATTACCTGGTTAATAATGCGAACACTCAAAATGAGAGCTTCAATACTGTGTCTCTTACAGGGAGCTGGACAAGCAGTACGCTGAATCGAGGGGTTTTTGCTACCCGTGGAGCTTCACAGTCAGTGTCAATGGAAGTTGCGGTGCCGGGTAGTGATTTGGAATTTTATAAAGTTAAATATAATGGCCAGATCTATTTTCCTATTGCTCAGTCGTGGGCGTTAAGGTTTAACACTGACTTAGGGTTTGGTGATGGTTATGGCGATGGCAACGGATACAATGAGGTGTCGCGCCTGCCGTTTTTTGAGAATTTTTATGCAGGTGGCTTTGGGTCCGTTAGAGGTTATGAAGATCGGACGCTGGGTCCGAAGGAGAATCAGTCGGTATATGATTTTGGTGACCCGAACCCGTTTGGTGGAAACCTGTTAATAGAGGGTAGCGTTGAGCTCATATTTCCTATACCTTTCGTGAAAGATAAGCGCTCTGTAAGAACGTTGTTTTATCTGGATGGCGGAAATGTATTTGATACTCATCGTGATGATGAAGAAAACTTAGATATTAATGCTGATCAGTTGCGTTATTCGGTTGGTGTAGGGTTGTCTTGGATCACGGGGATTGGGCCGCTGACATTTAGTTTGTCCAAGACCATTAATGACCAAGATGATGACGATACCAAAGCATTCCAATTTTCGTTGGGTAAGCCATTTTAATATTAATAAGAGGCCTGGGAAGTGAAAATCAATATTGTAATTAGTTCGTTGTTGTTAATGTTGGTCGCCAATTTTGCGTACGCAAAGGGAGACGTTGTCGTCGTCGATATGGGGGGCGCAATCTATAAGTCAGATAAAGGGCGCTTGGCTTTTGAAAAGTTAAAAGCGTCATTCGCCCATGAAGAGGCAGATTTAATGACCTTACAAGCTGAGCTGAAAGAGCTGCAAATGCGCAGAGATAAAGATTCTGCAATCATGAGTAACGAAGAACGTTTGAAAATTGAAAAGGAAGGCGCAGAAAAAGTTGCTGATTTTCAACATCAAGCGAAAAAGCTTAAGAAGAAAGGAAAGGATGCGGAGCAATCGTTGATACAGTCAATCCTCCCTGATGTGCAAAGAGCGATCAAAAGCCTGACTGAAGAAAACAAGTATGCATTGATCTTACGCAAGGAAATTGCTATCCATGTTGACGCAAGTCGGGATATCACTGATGAAGTTGTTGCTAAAATGAACCAGCAGTAATATTCAAACGCTCTACTAAGTACCAAGAAAAATGGAGGATTAAACCCCTCCATTTTTCTTGGTTTAGGCTGATCAAAATATAGATGTGTGAGTATGAAGATGAAAGAATCAGATTCACCCCATTTATCATGGGAATTAGGGGCGTTGGCTGAGTTGCTTGAGGCTGAACTTGTCGGTGATAAAAATGCGACTGTATCTGATCTGGCAACGCTTGGTACCGCAGCGCAAGGAGACCTGACTTTCCTTTCGAACCCTTCATATGAATCTCAATTAAGCACAACACAGGCTACTGCAGTGATTGTGCATCCGAAGCAAGCGAGCAAGTGCCTCGTGAATGCCCTTGTGGTTGCTAACCCCTACCTTGCTTATGCCAAGGTTTCCCATTTGTTTGATCGTGCAGCTAAGCCTCTTAAGCATATTCATTCTACAGCTGTGGTTGATAGTCTAGCGATTGTGGACCCAAGCGTTTCGATCGGCGCCAATGCGGTAATTGGTGCAGGGGCGGTGATTGGTGCTGAAGCTGTTATTGGCCCTGGGTGTGTTGTAGGGGCAAATAGCGTAATCGGTAAGGGTTCTTTGTTGCATGCGAACGTTACGCTATATCATGATGTAAGAGTTGGCGATGATTGTACGCTACATAGCGGTGCTGTTATTGGAGGGGATGGCTTTGGATTTGCGAATGAGGCAGGGCAGTGGCAAAAAATTGCTCAGCTAGGAGGGGTCTTCGTCGGTAACAATGTTGATATCGGTGTTAATACTACGATTGATAGGGGAGCTATCGAAGATACAAAGATCCATGACAATGTGATCTTAGATAACCAGATACAGATAGCACATAACGTGGAAATCGGAGAAGGTACAGCCGTTGCTGGTTGTACCGGCATAGCAGGAAGTACCAAAATTGGTAAACGATGTACGATTGCTGGTGCGGTTGGTATTGCAGGGCACTTGAGCATATGTGATGACGTGCATATTACTATGCGATCCGCGATTACCCGTTCAATAACTGAGGCCGGTTCTTATTCTTCGGGTACGGCGATGTCTAAGACTGGCGATTGGCGTAAGAATGCCGCGAGATTTCGGCAGCTGGATGGGTTGGCGAAGAGAATTCGAGCTTTGGAGCGTATGATACCTGGCAAATAGATGGGGTGGAGGCAGTGAGGTGGGTTGTCTTACCTTGTAACAAATCCCCACTTCCATTGCTGTTATTCTGTGACATGCTTGCCGCTTAATTGGCCCTCAGGCTTGGCCGCGGGCTGATCCAATTTATTATTGAGTATTGTAGTTATGATGGACGTGAATGAAATTCGCTTTTACCTGCCTCACCGTTACCCTTTTTTGTTTCTTGATCGTGTCACAGAAATTGAATTAGGCAAGTATATTGTTGCCATTAAAAATATTACCATTAACGAACCAATTTTTGACGGCCACTTCCCTGATAACCCTATTTTTCCTGGTGTGTGTATAATAGAAGCTATGGCACAGGCATCCGGGGTATTAGCGCTGAAAACCATCGGAAATGGCGCTCAGACAAATAAAGCCTATGTAATTGCGGGAGTAGATAAGACTCGCTTTAAGCGTTCATCTGTTCCTGGTGATCAGTTAATCATACGTTCCGAAATCATGAGTAGAAAACGCTCAATTTGGAAATTTAAAACAGAGGCACGGGTTGACGGAGAGCTGGTAGGCTCAGCTGAAATCTTGTGTGCAGAACGGGATTTAGACGATTGATACATCCACAAGCTATTGTTGATAGTTCTGCTGAAATAGCAGATGGCGTAGAAATAGGTCCATGGAGTTATATTGGGCCAAATGTATCCATAGATACTGGTACTGTTATCTCACCCCATGTGGTAATTAACGGGCCCACTCGCATTGGTAAGAATAACCGAATATTTCAATTTGCTTCGGTGGGTGAAGAGTGCCAAGACAAGAAATACAATGGTGAGCCTACACGACTTGAAATAGGCGACAACAATGTTATTAGGGAAAACTGTACGATTCATCGTGGGACTATTCAAGATGAAAGCCTAACTAAGATTGGTGACGGTAATTTGTTGATGGCCTATGTGCATATCGCTCACGACTGCCGGGTGGGGGATAATAATATCTTTGCAAACAACGCTTCATTGGCGGGGCACGTGCGAGTTGCACATGATGCGATTTTGGGTGGTTTTTCAGGTATTCATCAGTTTTGCCAAATAGGGCCATATAGTATGGCGAGCATGGGGTCTATGGTTGTTAAGGATATTCCTGCCTATGTCATGGTTAGTGGGGATACAGCCAACGCTCATGGTATGAATTTCGAGGGAATGAAGAGAAAAGGGTTTAGTAAGGAGACGATCGCGGTCCTGCGTAAGGCTTACAAAACGGTCTATAGGAAAGGGTTGACTATACGTGCAGCGATTGAAGAGCTGGAAGCGCAGCCTTCGTCGGAAGAATTGAAATTGTTTATTGATAGTCTGAAAGCCTCTAGCCGGGGTATAACCCGATAGTGAACAATAACAAACCGATTCGTATTGCTATTGTCGCAGGGGAAATGTCCGGTGACTTGTTAGGCAGTGGGTTGATGCAGGCCCTGAAAAAACAGCATGGAGATATCGAATTTATTGGTATCGGTGGACCCAAGATGATCGATGAGGGTTGTCGTTCACTATTTCCCATGGAACGCTTAGCGGTAATGGGTATTGTAGAGGTGCTTGGTCGGTTGCGGGAGTTATTGTCGATACGTAAATCTCTATACGATGAGTTTGTGAAGAACCCTCCTGATTTATTTGTGGGTATTGATGCGCCGGATTTTACTATCCCCCTGGAGCTCAAACTACGTGAACAGGGTATAAAAACTGCACATTATGTGAGTCCATCTATTTGGGCCTGGCGTCAAAAGAGAGTCTTTAAGATAAAGCGAGCAGTGGACCTAATGCTCACCTTGCTTCCTTTTGAAGCGGCTTTTTACAAAAAACACGACGTACCCGTAACCTTTGTTGGGCATCCGCTTGCGAATATCATTGACGTTGATTTGAGCACAGATGTCGCTAAACGACATTGGGGTTATCAGTTAAGTGATAAAGTGATAGCGGTATTGCCAGGTAGTCGCGGTGGTGAGTTAAAGCACATTGGTCCTCTGTTTATTGAAGTAATGAATCAAGTTCACCAGATTGACCCTCGCGTAAAATTTGTTGTTCCTCTCGCGAATGCTGCACGAAAAGAACAATTTGAGCGTCTCTTGTTGCTCAGCGAAGTTGAGCTACCGATTCAATTGATAGAGGGGCATGCACGGGAAGTAATGGCCGGTTCTGATGCTGTGCTGGTTGCCTCGGGGACAGCGACGCTAGAAGCCATGTTATTGAAACGGCCAATGGTGGTTGCCTATAAGTGGGGGGTTGTTACCCATAAAATAATCTCGCCGTTGGTGAAAAGTCCTTATATATCATTACCCAATCTATTATCGGACAGCCTGCTTGTGCCTGAGTTTGTGCAGGAGAAGGCTACACCGGATAATCTTGTACCCGCTATTCTGGATCAATTGAATAATGAGGCCAATAGAGCCGAATTGTTTGAGCGATTTAATGATATCCATTTACAGTTAAGGCAAAATGCCAGCGATGAGGCCGCAACGGCTTTGTTGAAATTGTTAGAATATAACGTGGATTGATTGTCTGTCAGTATTGTCGATAGGTTTTATCTTGTCATAGGGAGTCATCCGTACCGATTTAACCTAAATTTAGGGCCAGTCTATGAAGCAGCCAGAGTTTGATGCTTTAGAAATAATTGTTGATGAAAAGTTTACTGCCGGTGTTGATGAAGTTGGTCGGGGCCCTTTGGCGGGAGCTGTGGTTGCTGCTGCGGTAATACTGGATCCTGAGCAACCGATTGAAGGCTTAACAGATTCGAAAAAGCTGACAGAGAAAAAGCGCGACCTTCTGTTTGACGAAATCAAAGAAAAAGCACTGGCGTGGGCACTCGGTAGAGCTGAAGCGGAAGAGATTGATGAGATTAATATACTTCAAGCTAGCTTGCTTGCTATGAAGCGAGCTGTGGACGCGCTGCCCATAACAGCGAAACATGCGCTGGTAGATGGCAACCGTTGCCCTGACTTGACATGTACTAGTGAAGCGATAGTGAAAGGGGATCTTACAGTCCCTTGTATTTCAGCGGCCTCTATCATGGCTAAAGTGACTAGAGATCGAGAAATGGTAGAATTGGATAGCGTTTATCCTGGTTATGGTCTGGCGAAGCATAAAGGGTACCCCACGAAAGTGCATATGGAAGCGCTGCACAAACTAGGTCCAACAGAAATACACAGAAAGACTTTTGGGCCAGTCAAAAAGTTGCTTTAATTAACCGTAGTCCCCTTTTTTGTTCCTAATAGATATAGACACTTACACATGACACCTACTTCTTTTGTTCATCTCCGGCTGCATACCGAGTACTCCCTTGTTGATGGATTGGTTAGGCTTAAACCACTAATGAAATCTGCAGTATCGATGAATATGCCAGCGCTGGCTATCACCGATTATTGCAATATGTTCGCGTTGGTTAAATTCCAGAAAAGTGCAGCCGGCGCAGGTATCAAACCCATCTATGGGTCAGATGTTCTTGTTGAGAGCGGAGGGGCTGATGAAGAACCTTTCTTATTGGTATTGTTGGCCCAGAATTTAAAGGGGTACCGGAATCTTACACAGATAGTCTCTGAAGCCTATTTGACTGGGCAAGGTAGCGGCCGGCCTGTTGTAAAGCGAGAGTTCTTGGCGCAGCGTACCGAAGGGTTGATTGCTTTATCAGGAGGGAAGCAGGGGGAGATTGGTCGAGCTCTGTTGGCAGGTAAGCCTGAGCTTGCCGAGGAATATCTGGCGACAATGAAAGCGATGTTTCCTGACCGCTTTTATCTCGAGTTACAACGTACTGGTAGAAATGATGATGAGACTTATCTTCATCAGGCCGTAGACTTTGCAGTAACCCATCAAATACCCGTTGTTGCAACAAACGATGTGCGCTTTGTGGATAAAAGTGATTTTGATGCCCATGAGGTGCGGGTATGTATTAAAGAAGGGTGGACAGTAGACACCAAGGACCGGACGTATGCTTATAGTGAGGAGCAGTATTTACGCTCCCCTGAGGAAATGATTGAGCTTTTTGATGATATTCCAGAAGCGATACAAAATACGCTTGAGATTGCTAAACGCTGTACGGTAGAAATACCATTGGGCACCTATTATTTGCCTGATTTTCCGGTCCCTGAAGGTATGACAATTGATACGTTCTTGGAATCGGAATCTGAGAAGGGTCTTGAAGAGCGTTTGGATTTTTTGTTTGACAGAGATGCTCCAGATTTCGCTGAAATTCGCAAAGCCTATGATGAGCGATTGCGAATTGAGTTAGACGTTATTATCCAAATGGGCTTTCCCGGTTACTTTCTTATCGTTGCTGACTTTATTCAGTGGTCAAAAAATAATGGGGTTCCCGTTGGGCCTGGGCGGGGGTCTGGTGCAGGGTCCTTGGTTGCTTATGTATTAAAGATTACTGATTTGGATCCGTTAGAATATGATTTGCTGTTTGAGCGATTCTTGAATCCAGAGCGTGTATCAATGCCTGATTTCGACGTTGATTTCTGTATGGATGGTCGAGATCGAGTTATTGATTACGTCGCGCAAAAATATGGACGTAATGCAGTCTGCCAGATCATCACCTACGGTTCGATGGCTGCAAAGGCTGTCGTTCGAGATGTAGGCCGAGTGTATGGTAAGTCTTATGGTTTTGTTGACCGTATTGCAAAGCTGATTCCCTTTGAAGTCGGTATGACTCTGCCGCGCGCATTGGAAGAGGAACCTCAACTACAACAGCTATTTGATAATGACGAAGAAACCAAAGAGCTGCTGACAATGGCGCTAAAGCTGGAAGGTACTACGCGAAACGTAGGTAAGCACGCGGGGGGGGTAGTCATTGCGCCTTCTGCACTCACGGATTATGTGCCGCTCTATTGTGATGACGAGGGGAATAACCTCGTGACACAGTTCGATAAGGACGATGTAGAGGAAGCGGGCCTAGTAAAATTTGACTTCCTAGGTCTACGAACGTTAACGATTGTTGATTGGGCGCTTCAAACAATCAACCCTACTCTCATTAAACAAGGTAAAGAGCCGATCGATATCGACTCCATTCCGTTAGATGATAAGCCGTCATTTGATTTGTTAAAACGCGCAGATACTACAGCTGTTTTTCAGCTGGAATCTCGCGGTATGAAAGACCTTATTAAGAAGCTTCAACCTTCTGTATTTGAAGATATTATTGCATTGGTAGCATTGTTTAGGCCAGGGCCTCTAGGTTCAGGTATGGTTGATGACTTTATTGCGCGTAAACATGGGCGACAAAAAGTAGATTACCCCCATCCTGATCTAGAGCCAGTGTTGAATGCAACCTATGGAACTATCTTATATCAAGAACAGGTAATGCTAATACCACAGGTATTGGCAAACTTCTCATTGGGAGGCGCGGATTTACTGCGACGAGCAATGGGTAAGAAAAAGGCAGAGGTTATGGCTCAGCAGCGAGCTGTCTTCGCCGAAGGTTGTGCTAAAAACAGTATCGATGCGGCGTTGGCAACGAGTATTTTTGATACTATGGAGTTTTTTGCGGCCTATGGTTTCAACAAGTCACACTCGGCAGCATATGCATTAGTATCGTACCAAACCGCGTGGTTGAAAGCCCATTATCCAGCCGGTTTTATGGCTGCGGTAATGTCAGCAGATATGGATAATACCGACAAGATCGTTATATTGGTGGATGACTGTCGGCACATGAAGTTGAAAATCGTGCCTCCTGCGGTCAGTAATAGCCATTATAAATTCACCGTGGATGAGTCTGGAGCAATTGTTTACGGATTGGGTGCGATTAAGGGGCTTGGTGAAGGGCCGATTGATGCAATTCTCGAAGGTAGGCAAAGCGGGGGGGAATACCAAGACCTGTTTGAATTTTGCCGTCGTGTAAATATGAAAAAGCTTAACCGGCGCTCGATGGAGTCCCTGGTCAGGGCAGGAGCTTTTGATGAGTTTGGACAAGATAGAGCGACAGTGATGGCATCTTTGCCGGATGCAATCCTGGCAGCAGGGCAATTTGTCCAAAATCAGAATGCCGGAATGGCCGATCTTTTTGGTGGCGGTGAGGCTGCGGAAGAGTTGGGCGGTGAGTATACGATTGTTCGCGCATGGAGTGATGACGAGCGTTTGAATGGCGAGAAGACAACGCTAGGTATCTACCTAACGGGGCACCCAATTGATCAATATCAGAAAGAGTTATCGAACTTTGTTTCTAGCCGCATTAATGAGTTGAAACCTGGAGGAAGGGATAGCCGAAGTATTATCGCAGGTTTATCAATTGCCAGCCGGACCATGACAAATAAACGTGGTGCCAAGATGTCTTTTATCACGCTGGATGATAAAAGTGGAAGAATTGATGTATCGGTGTTTTCCGATGTTTATGAAGAGTATAAAGACCTTATTGTTAAGGACGCCATTTTGGTAGTGGAAGGCGAAGTTAGCATGGATGACTATTCTGGTGGTTTAAAGGTAGTTGTTCGAAAAATGTTCAGCATCGCCCAAGCGAGAGAGAACTACGCAAGAATGATTACTCTATCTGTTCATCAGAGCCAGGTGGATGAGCGCTTTACAAGTAGGCTGCACCAACTTTTGGAACCCTATCGGGATGCTTCAGGTTGCCGATTGAGGGTTGACTATGAGCGCTCTGAAGTTAAGGGGCGGGTGTACCTTGGTCAGGACTGGAATATTAAGCCTTCGCCAGAGCTACTCAACCAGCTGGAAGCGCTTTGCGGTGAGCGGTCTCTTTCCGTTCATTATCGCTAATGTCCGAATTTTACCGTATTTTCATAGAAACAATTTGCTACGATTTGCGCTCGACAGCTGCAAAGAGCTCCAGTACTGTAGCCTAATAATAATATTAATCCCTATCAAGCCTGTGAGATGTAACGATATGAATCCCAATTACCTGGATTTTGAGCAACCTATTGCTGAATTAGAGTCAAAAATTGATGAGCTACGGTTGGTGGTGGGGGATTCTGAGATTAATCTCACGGAAGAAATTGATCGCCTAAAGGGTAGAAGCCTATCTCTGACAGAGAGTATTTTTTCTGATTTGTCACCCTGGCAGGTAGCTCAAGTTGCTCGCCATCCTCAGCGCCCTTATACATTGGATTATATTAAGCGCATATTTACTGATTTCGAGGAGTTGCATGGCGATCGGGCCATAGGAGATGATAAGGCTATCGTCGGCGGCATAGCCAACCTTGATGGTAAGCCTGTGATGATTATTGGTCATGAGAAAGGCCGAACCGTTAAAGAAAAGGTGGCTAGAAATTTTGGTATGCCTAACCCTGAGGGGTATAGAAAAGCACTGCGCCTAATGGAGACGGCTGAGCGTTTCAAACTGCCAGTGCTCACGTTTATCGATACTCCTGGAGCGTACCCAGGAATCGAAGCGGAAGAGAGAGGGCAAAGTGAGGCTATCGCGAAGAACCTTTTGGTTATGTCGTCATTAAAAACCCCCATCATTTCAACCGTCATTGGAGAAGGTGGTTCCGGTGGTGCGCTTGCGATTGGTGTTTGTGATCACTTGATGATGATGCAATTTAGTACTTATTCAGTTATTTCTCCTGAAGGTTGCGCTTCAATCTTATGGAAGAGCGCTGAATATGCTTCGAAAGCGGCCGAAGCAATGGGGCTCAATGCATCGCGTTTATATGAGCTGGAATTAGTGGATCAAATTATCCCAGAACCTTTGGGTGGTGGGCATCGGGATTTGGATCAAACAGCTGACAGTTTAAAGGCCGGACTTATTGAAAATTTGGATAAATTATCGGCTAAGCCTGTGGATGTATTATTAGAGGATCGTTATCAGCGACTAATGTCATTCGGTGCTTTAGCTTAAAGATTCTCTCCTGTAAGCTGCTGTCAAAGCACACAAAAACAAACGCGTTTGGTGTGAGTATTTGTCAGCAGCTATAGGTTGTGTTGTTCATGGAATATTTGATTTACCCTGTATTGGGCGTTTTCGCTGGGTTAACGGGAGGGCTCCTTGGTGTTGGGGGTGGACTTGTTGTTGTCCCTGTTCTAATTTTTACCTTTAGTGTTCTTGGTTTTCATGATTCAGTACTCACCCATATGGCGGTTGGTACTTCTCTCGGAACAATTATTCTTACGTCCTACGGTTCCATTCTTCAGCACCATGCTAAAGGCGCGGTGCGCTGGGATATATTTGTCTGGCTTGCCATTGGTTTAGTGTGTGGCGGGTTGCTCGGTGCTGAAATTGCGGGTTTGCTTGAAGGGCGTGTCTTGCAGATAGTTTTTGGTGGGTTCGCTTTGGTAATGGCTGCACAGATGGGTTTTGGTTTAAAGGCAAACCCTCAGCGTGATATTCTAGGAAAAGCAGGCCTGATTGTATCGGGAACGTTTATTGGTGCGATATCTTCTTTGTTTGGTATTGGTGGCGGGTCGCTCACTGTCCCATTTTTGTCATGGTGCAATGTTAAAATGCAGGAAGCTGTCGGTACGTCTAGCGCGGGAGGGATGCCGATTGCAATTTCTGGCGTGATTGGGTTTATTGTTGCGGGTTGGTCTGTGCCGATGCGACCGGAGTGGAGTGTGGGTTTTGTCTATCTGCCGGCGTTAATTGGTATTGGTGTGACGAGCGTGGTATTTGCGCAGATTGGTGCGCGTTTTGCTCATAAGTTACCCGCTGAGACACTCAAAAAGTTGTTTTCGATTTTATTGGTTGTTGTTGGTGTTAAGTTAATAGTAGGTTGAATTCCTTATAGTTTGTATTTGATTAAGTGAGAAAGTTGTATGTCAGTTGTATTCAAAATAACAGGAAAGTTTCTTAAAGCGGCTTTTTTTATTGGAGCGAGTGGTCTTTTGGGTTGCAGTGGGTTGGCTGGTAAATATGCGTTATATGACGGTGTGGTTGCCGATGCGGCCACGATAAAGTCTTCAGGCACCATATTGTTTAACTATATCGATAATAGAGATATGGGCTTAAGTTTTGTCGGGCAAGAAAAAGAATACGGTGTGCTTCCCGGTGAACATTCATTGGTCATTGAATACGCGGATTTTTGGAGTTTGACCAGTGGCGATGATGAAAAGGTTTATTCTCGTCCTGTAAAAGTAACGTTTGTGGCGAAGCCCAGTCAGCACTATCAAATACGCCATGAAGAAGTTTCTACGTTTGAGCAGTCTGTGATATTTGCTAAGAAGCCAGTGTTCGCTGTTTGGAATACGGTGACCGGAAAAGTCGTGGATGCTAAGTATGAATTATCTGAACCTCGCAGTTTTCTTCCGAAAATGAAATTCGAATCGACCCCTGATTATGTGTTTACTAGACAAAAAGAAAACACGGAAATAGGTAGCGTAGAAAATAACCCCCCGAACCTTGCGCCGGCGGTAGTACAGGAACCAAAAGTTGGCAAGTTTGAGGTTGTGAATATATTGAAGCAACAGTGGGAGGCGGCTTCTGCTGAAGAGAGGGCGGTATTTTTGCAGTGGATTACGGCCAAGTAAATTGGGTGTGTGATTGAAGTTGCATCAATGTAGGAAGTTTTTGGTGGTTGAGATTAAAAAATGATCATCGTTATGGGTGTGTTTTAATGTGTTTTATCCTGGTGTGCGTAAAAAAGAATCATGTAAACAAGGCCATACAAAAAATCGTTGACGTAATAGGTTAAGTTTATATACTTACTTTGGCTGTCATGAAAAACGTAATGTGTGACGTGCATCTGCGCTAGGGGATTGCAGGGCATCCTGGGAATGGGGTGAAGAATAATAATGTGGATTAATTTGTTGGTAGCGGTATTGCAATCAATGAGAGTTTTTCAATATTTGTAGGACTTTTACATTTATTCTTTATGTTGGTTCAGTCTATTTTTGTGATATTAATTAGACCTTTTGGAGAGAACAAATGAAACGTAATTTACTCGCACTTGCAGTGGGTGCTGCTATCGTATTGCCTGGTGTTGCTTTGGCTGATGCAGCGACAGTTTATGGTCGTATGGATATGTCTTTGGATTTTGTATCAGCTGATATTGATGATGATACAGCAACTGAGGATTCTGGTTCTAATTGGGCGGTAACAAGTAATGCGTCTCGATTTGGTGTTAAAGGCGATGCAGAGTTAGGTCATGGTCTAACTGCTATCTATAAGATGGAATGGCAGGTTTCTGGAGATTCAGGTAGTGGGTCGACAACAGATTTAACTACTAGAAATCGTTATGTTGGATTGATGGGTGGTTTTGGTACAGTAAAATTAGGTGGAATGGATACTCCTCTTAAAGCGTCCCAAGGTAAGTTTGATTTGTTTGATAATCACGCTGCGGATATCGCAAGTATCTCCGAAGGTGAAAATAGAGAAGGCAACTTGATTCAGTATTCTTCGCCTAAAATAGCTGACATGCTTTCACTAAATGTTGCTTTTCAACCGGGTGAAGAAAATGAAGCTGGCGGTTCTTGTAGCGGTGGTGACGTGAACGACAGCGAAGATTGTTCTGATGGACTAACTGATGGAATATCTGCTTCTGCTGTGTTGAATACGGGAGCATTTTATGGTGCGTTGGCTGTCGATAGCAATATTGATAGCAGAGATACCTTGCGAGCTGTCGGTGTCCTGACGATTGGTAAAATTCAGCTTGGAGGGTTACTTCAAACCTCTGAGATGAACGATGACAGAATTGTAACGAATGCGGCAGAGCCGAAGGAAACAACAATTGCTGCCAATGGCGCTGTGAAAATCGGTAAGACTAAATTGAAAGGGCAGATAGGTCTACGAACTATTGATCATGATGTTGATGACGTTGATGACTCTAAGCAAACATTGATTGCTTTTGGTGCTGAGCATCACTTTACTAAGCAGACGCAGGTGTATGCAGAGTACACAAACTTTAGTGTGAAAGACAATGGTTCGACTACTCCTCAAAACGATCCTTCTATCGCGCAATTAGCTGTGGGTATACAGCACAAGTTCTAAGCATACCTAGGGCAATCAACAAATAAAAACACCAGCGTAAGCTGGTGTTTTTATTTGTGCCATAGAATCGCAACAGTATTGTCACGATCGTGTAATTTTCCGCCCACATACTCTCCCCATCCTCATAGACGTGAGGTATCAAATTCTAACGATCTCCAGGAGAGAATATAATGAAACGTAGTTTACTTACTGTTGCTGTCAGTGCATCCATTGTTGCGCCATCTTTTGCTTTGGCCGATGGCCCACAAGTATATGGTCGCATGGATATGTCGCTGGATTACGTTGCTATAGATGATGGCTCGGGTTCGGAGAATGATACGGGGTCTAATTGGGCAGTAGAAAGTAACGCTTCTCGATTTGGTGTAAAGGGCGATGCTGAACTTATGGATGGCTTAAAAGCGATCTATAAGATCGAGTGGCAAGTTGATGGCGACGGTTCGGATTCTGCTAATCGATTAAAGGAGCGTAATCGTTACGTTGGGTTGGTCTCAAATTTTGGCGGGGTGACATTGGGCTATTTTGATACACCGTTAAAGAAGGCCCAGGGAAAGGTCGATCTTTTTGGTGATCACGCGGGTGATGTCGCCTCAGTTGTTGAAGGTGAGCAGCGCGGTAAAAATACAATTCAGTTCCAGACACCTAAGATAGCAGATTCAATTATTGTGAAGTTGGCCTTGATTCAACAGGAAGAGAATGAGGTTGGCGCAACGTGCTCAAATATTCAAGAGGATCAGGATGGAACTGATTGTGAAGATGGTTTATTTGATGCCTATTCTGCATCCGTCACTTTTTCTCAAGGCGGTATTTATGCGGCGTTAGCAACAGATAGTAATGTGTCTGCTAAAATGCTGGATGGGAATTCAGGTCGTGTTGATAGCACTCGTGTTGTTGCTGGTTTTAAACTCGACGCTGTAAAGATCGGGGTTCTTTACAATTTGAGTGAAGAAGATAGCGAATACGCTGTATCTGGTGCTGATTTACGTGAGCAAACAGGGTACGTATTAAGTGGTGCATTTACCGTAGGTAAAACTGTGTTCAAGGGGCAGTATGGAGCATCTGTGACAGAGCTTGATAATGATGACGATGAAATTGAAATCAGCATGGTAGCACTTGGTGTTGAGCAGAAGTTTACTAAGCAAACCAAGGCTTACGCAGAATATGTTGCCTTAAATACAGAGAATGCTGGTTTTGTTGATGGTGTTGATGAGAAAGAGAATACGCTGTCAGTCGGGATTCAACACAATTTCTAAGCTTACTTTTGAATTTGCTAGGTGTGTAGTCAAGAGCATAGCAGAAGGGGAAATGGTTTCTGTTATGCTCTCAAAAGTGCTATTTACTGTATTTCTCAAATATTAAACTTGCATTGGTTCCGCCAAACCCAAAGCTGTTCGACATAACACGTTGCAGACCTGCATTTTCTACAGTTGTAACCGCGATAGGTGCGTTTTCTAATGCTGGGTCAAGATTTTCCACATTGGCCGACGCGGCAATAAAATCATTCTCCATCATAAGTAGGCTATAGATAGCTTCTTGAACACCCGCAGCACCTAGTGAGTGCCCGGTTAGCGACTTGGTTGAGCTGATCGGTGGAATGCTGTCCCCAAACACAGCTTTAGCGGCCTTTGCTTCAGCAATATCTCCGACAGGAGTGCTGGTGCCGTGGGCATTAATATAATCGACTGTGCCTGTGGGAACCGTTGATAATGCCATTTCCATACAACGTTGTGCGCCTTCGCCAGACGGTGCAACCATATCGTAGCCATCAGATGTTGCTCCGTAGCCAACGAGCTCCGCATAGATTTTTGCACCACGGGCTTTTGCATGCTCTAGCTCTTCAAGCACTAACATGCCACCGCCGCCTGCTATAACGAATCCATCGCGACTTTCGTCGAAGGCGCGCGCTGCTGTTTCAGGGGTGTCGTTGTATTTGCTAGATAAGGCACCCATTGCATCAAACAACATAGAGAGAGTCCAATGTAGTTCTTCGCCACCGCCTGCGAATACGATGTCTTGTTTGCCTAATTGGATCAATTCTCCCGCATGACCAATACAATGACTGCTGGTTGCACATGCCGACCCCATCGAGTAATTAACACCCTTGATTTTGAAAGGGGTTGCAAGACACGCTGAGACGGTACTTGTCATTGTGCGGGGCACCATATAAGGACCGACACGTTTTACTGCGCGTTCGCGTGCGATATCCGCTGCTTCAACCTGATTGCTGGAGCTGCCACCACCGGATCCGGCGACAATGCCCGTTCGGATATTGGAAATTTGATCTTCGGATAGGCCTGCGTCATCAATCGCTTGTTGCATGGCGATATAAGAAAATGCAGCGGCGTCACCCATGAATCGTAAGGTTTTGCGGTCAATGAATTCACTTTTGTCTATATCGACAGATCCCGCGACATGACTTCTAAAGCCGCGGGCCTTATAGTCTTCTTGAAACGAAATACCTGATTTACTTTCTCTCAACGACTGCACTACAGTATTCTTATCGTTGCCAATGCAAGATACAATCCCTAAACCGGTGACTACAACACGTTTCATTGTCTCGAATCCTTAAAAATTATCGGTAGATGTAAAGAGCCCAACGCGAAGGTCTTTTGCGGTATAGATAACTTTACCATCTACAGCAACAGTACCATCAGCGATCCCCATGACCAATTTTCGTTCGATGAGGCGTTTTAATTGAATGTGATAGGTGACTTTCTTGGCGGTAGGTAATATTTGTCCGGTAAATTTAACTTCGCCACACCCAAGTGCTCGACCTCGACCAGGGTTGCCTTTCCAGCCTAAAAAGAAGCCTACAATCTGCCACATGGCATCAAGGCCTAAACAGCCCGGCATGACAGGGTCTGTTTCGAAGTGACAGTCAAAAAACCATAGGTCTGGAGTGATATCAAGCTCGGCAATAATCTCGCCTTTACCGTGTTCACCCCCATCCGCGGTTATTGATGTGATTCGATCCATCATTAGCATATTAGGAAGAGGTAATCGGGCGTTACCCGGGCCAAAAAGGTCACCGTGACCACATGCAAGCAGGTCATCGCGGTTAAATGCGTTTTTTTCAATCATGAGTGAGGTTACTAACTGGTAGATACTTTGTGTAATTGGATTGAAAAAATCAATGGTTTCAATCCCCTAGGTGTCACTTATTACTTGCTTAAGAAGCGCTGACTGCGCTGTGGTTTTTTATTGTTTTTTCGTAAAGAATTCCACCATTTGATAGTATCCCTTTCGCGCGCCCATATCGACCCTAATCAGCGTTGATTTTGCAACAAAATACGACGAATGGTAGCTAAATATGAGGTTTGGCTAGTACTTGGTGAAGAGGTTGTGGCTTGTGGGCGTTTGATTGGCACGAAAGCAAATAGGTTCGAGTCGAATTGTGCTAAAGTACGCGCTGAATTTTGTCGACTTGCAGTATTATGTGCCTGCTTGTGGTCTTAGTATCGTTTATGGCTAGCTTAGGAGAATAATGTGATTCCAGAAATTGGACATTTTGCGATTGTGGTTGCTCTGATTATTGCCGTTATACAGGCGCTATTACCATTGGTGGGAGCTACTATCGGCAATATTCGCTGGATGAACGTTGCAAAACCGGCGGCGGTGACGCAATTCTTCTTCATGGCGCTGGCATTTGCGTGTTTGGCTTATTCGTTTGCCACCAATGACTTTACAGTCAAGTATGTCGCAGGTCATTCGAATACCTATTTGCCTTTGGGATTTAAGCTCTCGGCCGTGTGGGGCGGGCATGAAGGCTCCTTATTGCTGTGGGGATTGACCTTAAGCGGTTGGACCTTTGCTGTTGCGCTACGAAGTCAACAATTGCCAAGAGAAATGTTAGCGAGAGTGCTAGGTGTGTTGGGCTTGGTTGCCATTGGCTTTTATTCATTTCTATTGTTCACATCCAATCCATTTGAGCGCTTACTGCCCAATTTTCCTGTGGATGGGGCCGATCTCAACCCATTGCTGCAAGATTTCGGGTTAATAATACATCCACCGATGCTTTACATGGGCTATGTCGGTTTTGCTGTGGTGTTTGCGTTTGCAGTTGCAGGTTTAATGGGGGGGCGACTGGATAGCGCTTGGGCTCGATGGAGTCGACCCTGGACTACCGCGTCTTGGTGTTTCTTGACAGTAGGCATCTCCCTGGGTAGTTGGTGGGCATACTATGAATTAGGTTGGGGTGGCTGGTGGTTCTGGGACCCTGTAGAAAATGCTTCATTTATGCCTTGGTTATCTGGAACAGCGTTAATGCATTCTTTGGCGGTAACCGATAAACGTGGTGTGTTTAAGTCTTGGACTGTATTACTGGCGATTGTGACGTTCTCATTGAGCTTATTGGGAACCTTTTTAGTGCGTTCTGGGGTGCTAACATCGGTCCATGCGTTTGCGAGCGATCCTGAAAGAGGTTTTTTCATTCTGACCTTCTTATTCCTTGTTACGGGCGGTTCTTTACTGCTTTTTGCAATAAGAGCACCTGGACTAAAAACGGAAAGCGAGTTTACTGGCGTATCTCGTGAAATTTTCCTATTAGCAAATAATATTGCGTTGATATTGGCTACGGTTATTGTCTTGATGGGTACGCTATTTCCGATCTTTTTTGATGTGTTGGGATTGGAGAAGATTTCAGTAGGCGCGCCCTATTTTAATGCGATGTTCGCGCCCTTGGCGATCGGAGTTTTGATCTTGATGGGGGTGGGGCCTCTGGTAAATTGGAAGCGTTTTCAACTGTCCCGTATTGTCACGCCACTTTTGATCGGTGCATTGTCTTCTGTTGTTCTTGCGTTTATCGGACTGTCACTGGTGGATGCAACATTGTCGTTGTGGGTGTGTCTAGCCGCTATTGCCTCTGCATGGGTCGTTGTGCTTATTTTGCAGGACCTTTATCGCAAAGTAAAAACGGCAAAACAAGGGGTTTTGGCTGGATTTAGACGGTTATCACGAAGCTATAAGGGGATGGTAGTTGCTCATATTGGTCTAGTGACAACCATTGTTGGGATTACTATTGTGGCAACACAAGATGTTGAAAAAGATGTACGTATGCGTGCAGGCGATACCGTCTCAATTGGGGATTATGAATTTAGATTACAGGGTGTAGAAGAGGTACAAGGACCGAATTATACTGCTCAGCAGGGTACCGTCTTTGTATATGAAGATGGCGAGATGCTGACACAATTAAGGCCTGAAAAACGTCACTACTGGGTGCAACGAAATACGATGACAGAAGCGGCTATCGATCCCGGCTTTTCTCGTGATATTTATGTTGCCTTGGGTGAGCCTTTGGGAGATGGGAGCTGGGCTGTGAGAATATATTTTAAACCCCTTATTCGCTGGGTCTGGGGAGGCGGTGTGATTATGGCGCTGGGTGGTTTGTTGGCGATGAGTGATCGTCGTTATCGACTAAAGGTGAAGAATCGTATTGCAGTAGGTGTTGGCGCATTAAGCCGCGGATAAATATGACTATTAAGTTTAGCGGAGAAAAAGAATGAAATGGATGCGCTTTGGGTTGCCTCTGGGGCTGTTTGTTGTAATGGCTATTTTCTTATTGAAGGGGTTGGAACATGACCCTTCTCACCTTCCTTCGGCCCGATTGGACCAGGAGATTCCTGTTTTTTCACTTGGCACGTTGATTGACCCATCGGTTACCGTGACGGATGGTGATTTGCGTGGACCATTGTTACTCAATGTATGGGCTACATGGTGCCCATCTTGTCGAGTGGAGCACCCTACGCTTAATGAGCTTTCTAAGCAGGGGGTTACTATTGTTGGATTAAATTATAAAGATGAAAGACCTGCTGCAATTCAATACCTGGAACAATATCATAACCCATATTCATTGGTGATTTTTGATGAAAACGGTGATCTTGGATTAGATTTGGGCGTTTATGGGGCTCCTGAAACGTACTTTGTTGATGCAAAAGGGATCATACGGCATCGGCATGTTGGTGTTGTTACTGGGCAGGAGTGGGAGGGTGGTTTAAAAGACATCTGGAATTCATTGTCTGTAGAGTTGGTGTCTGGTGGTACGAAATGAAAAAATTGGTTCGAGTCTTACTGATTCTAGGGTGTTTTTCCATTGCTTCAATGGGCTATGCCTCGATTGATGTGTATGAGTTTGAAGATAAGCAGCAAGCGGAAGATTTTTCTATCTTGGAGCAAGAGTTACGCTGTCCAAAATGCCAAAATCAAAATATCGCAGATTCCAATGCGGGTTTAGCGAAAGATATTAAAGATCGAGCCTACAAGTTACTCAAAGAGGGTAAATCTAGGGAGGAGATAACGCAGTATATGGTCGATCGTTACGGTGATTTTATTACCTATCGCCCACCGGTCACCAGGAGCACTTGGGTGTTATGGTTTGGACCTTTCGTATTGTTAATAGTCGTGCTTACGATATTGCTCTTTTTTGTGAAGCGACACAAAAAATCTGGGAGTAGGCTACAAGCTGAATCATCCTCGGTTAGTGAGGAGGAGAAGCGAAAAATCGAGTCGCTCTTACAACGTTATGGTCAAGATGAAACCAAGAGTAAGGAAGAATAAACGATGCTATTACTGAGTCTTGTACTGTGTATTATGGCGATAGCGGCGACTGTCGTCTTGGTCCGACCATTATTTGTAAAAGATATTGCAAAATGCGAAGAGTTAGATGTTTCTAGAGACTCTGTTAATTCAGTAGTCTTTCAAGATAGATTAAAAGAACTCGACTGCGAAGTAGAGAATGGGACGTTGACGCTAGACGAATTTGAGTTACTCAAAATTGAGCTCTCAAAGGGGTTGTTGGGCGACGTTCCTAACCTTGAGGGAAGCGCGGTGCAGGGCGAAAACGGTAAGTTTTCTCGGCTTGCGAGTATTGTTGGCCTCATAGTGTTATTACCCTCGTTATCATTGGGTGTTTACACTCTTAATGCTGATACATCGACAGTGGGGGATTGGTTGCAACTTAGAGTAGAGATGGAGCCTGTCTTTAGTGCATTGCAAGCTGGAGAAAAGCCTCAGAGAACCAATGTTGATCGTTCTGTTGGTGATTTCGTGACAGCTTTACAGCGCAAAGCTCAAGAAAACCCTGAAGATGCGAGTCTTTGGCATATGCTTGGTATGGGGTATATGCAGATGAAGGCTGGTGAGGAGGCTGAGCAGGCGTTACGTCGAGCCTATCGTGTTGACCCAGAAAACCTCGTGTATCGGTTTGCGCTAGCGCAGTTGCTAATTAATCTTGATCAGGGCAGATTGGAAGCGGAAAGTGAAAGGTTATTACTGGGTGCTCTGAATAAGAATAGAGAAAACCCACAAGCGCTGGCAATGTTAGGTATGGGGTATTTTTTCAGTGAAAAGTATGAACCTTCGCTTGTTTATTGGCAGCGTTTGTTAACATTGTCGATAAAACAAAACGCTCCTCAAGAAAAAATAGACCTTATTAACAAGAGTATTGCTGCAGCGCGGAATCGTTTAGCCCAGGGCGAGTTGGCGGTGATTGAATACGAAAATGGTAATGCAGTAAGAGTTGATGTTACGGTTAATATTTCGTCGGAGCTTAGTGCTCAGTATAATCCGTCGGATACGCTATTTATTTATGCCCAACATGCCAAAGGGCCAAAAATGCCCCTGGCTGTTATTAGACAACCGGTGTCTGCTTTTCCAGTAAAAGTCTCATTATCCGATGAACAAGCGATGACGCCACAGTTTACATTGTCTAGTGCGAATAGCGTCATAGTGAAGGCAAGGATTTCCGCGACGAGTAATGCGATACCAACGTCAGGGGACTTACAAGGGGAAAGCGAAGTAATCGATATGATAGTGGTGAGGGAGAATGGGGGGGCATCTTTAGATGTGACGATCTCTAGCCGTCTACCTTAGAAGAATACTGATAACAAAAGGGCCATCTATAGCCGTGTAGATTGGCCCTTTTTATTATCAGTATGCAAAGTTATAAGTAACGCTGTATGGATTTAAGATTGTTATATTAAAATTGGGTTCAACCTAGTTAGGTTTGTGGAAACGAAATAAACTTTGCACAATGTCACACCAGTTGTTTGATCTACTCGTTACGTTGCCAGAAACATTATCAATTAGAAGGACAACATTGATTGATAGCGCTAATCTAAGGAAAGCAGGTGATGTTTTCATGGGGTGGTGTTATGACAATTGCAACGACGATAAAACGCTATTTGGCCACGGCGGGAGTTTCTTATAAGGAGCACCCTCATCGTAGGGAAGCTTGCCTTCTTACACTTGAGCGTGAACTGGGCTTGGATGCACGTTTTATTGCGGTGCCAACGCTACTAAGAAGTGATCGTAACGGCATCTTGATGGCGGTGACACCCCTAAGTCACGAGTTAGATTTAGCTCGTTTGAATGGCATGTTACGTCGCCATTTTAGTATTGTGGATGATACAGATGTGTTATCTGAGTGGTTTGATGACGTTGAGCCTGGTGCATACCCTCCATTGGGGAATGCCTATAAGATGCCACTTATCGTTGATCGAAATTTAATGACCGATCAGCGAATATTCTTTAAATGTGGAACGCATAATTGCCTTATCAGCGTTGAAGGTGAAGATTTTCAATACTTGTGCGCTTCCTCACCGAAAGCAGTTGTTGCAAACCAGAGGCAATCAGATAGTACGTTGAGTGGCCAAGTTGTGCCCGCAGGTACTCAGCACTCGTCTGCTGAAATCATAAAAGCCAAATTGGAAAAAATAAATCGTTTACCTGCAATGCCACCAATGGCTTATCAAATCGTTAAGTTGGTGAATGACGCGGAGACAACCGCAGAACAATTATCTGAAGTTGTCGAGTTGGACCCAAGCATCGCGCTACAGGTAATGAAATATGCAGGCTCATCATATTATGGTTACCGTGGAAAAATCGATTCGGTTCAAGATGCAATTACCCGGGTATTGGGTTTTGATTTGGTGAGTAATATCGCATTGGGAATTGCGTCGACTAAGGCTTTTACAATAGAAAAGGATGGCCCACTGGGGTTGCGAGCATTTTGGCGCCATGCTCTTTATACGGCGATGTTGTCACAGGCAATTGCGAGGAAGGTGGGGGACATTAGTACAATTAATCCCTCTATGGCGTACTTAGGAGGTTTATTGCATAACATGGGGTTGTTGTTGATAGGCCATTTGTTTCCACCTGAATTCAAAATGCTAAATAAGCTGGTGAAAAACCACCCCAATGATAGCCTGCACGCGTTGGAAAAGCGCGTAATTGGTATGGGGCAAGCACAGCAGGTAATTGCGTTGGGGCACGATCAAATTGGAAGCTGGTTGATGGAGAATTGGAACATGCCAGAGGAGGTTGTTGTGTGCTGTTCCGAGCATAATAATGTGGAATTCAGCGGTGAGCATTATCAATATGTGAAAATCATACAATTAAGTAATCAGTTGTTAGCACGAGAAGGGATTGGTGACCATGGAATAAGTGATAATGCTGATAATGAACTCCTGACTGATTTTGATACCTTATCTAAAGAAGAGTTAGAGTCACTATTTCTACAGGTAATGGAGATGTGTGGAGAAATAGATGAGTTAGCTGGTAGGATGGCTGCTTAGGCATGAGCGTTTTTGGATTTTTGATGCGGTGGCAAGCTAAAGGTTAAACCAATTGCCATTATCTTATTTTGATACAGAGTCATTAAGCTTTATAAAACAGTATATTAAAGTGGTCTGCTGTTTGACTATTTGATAGCAACCCGAAAGGGTTTCTAGTCCATTCGCAGGGGGAATAGCGTGTTTGGGCTTGTGCTCCGGTCCCTACCTGTGTATGTTTGCGCTCTTATCCTTATGGTAAAATCCCCTAAAGTTATTAGTTTTTGTTGTTGGTTTTATCATATCTGCGTATTTATGAGTTAAGCGGTACATAAAAATTAAGATAACCGCTATATATTGAATAAATATATAGCGGTTATCGCAAAGTTCTAAAACACTTATTGGAGTATTAATCAATGCGTATCATTCTTCTTGGAGCACCGGGTGCAGGAAAGGGCACTCAAGCACAATTTATTTGCGATAAGTTTCAAATACCACAAATTTCGACTGGCGATATGTTACGCGCAGCTGTTAAAGCGCAAACACCACTCGGAATTCAAGCGAAGACTGTAATGGATGCTGGAGAGTTGATTTCAGATGACATTATTATTGGGTTGGTAAAAGAGCGTATTAAAGAAAAAGATTGTGGCAACGGATTTTTGTTCGATGGATTTCCAAGAACAATTCCACAGGCAGAAGCACTGCTGGAATCTAACGTGGATATTGATCATGTTGTAGAAATTCATGTTGCAGATGAAGAAATAGTTAATCGTTTAGGTGGACGACGGGTACATGAGGAGTCTGGAAGGGTTTATCATGTTATTTATAACCCGCCTAAAGAAGAAGGTAAGGATGATGATACGGGTGACGCGCTAGTTCAGCGAGCAGATGATACTGAAGAAACGGTTCGTAATCGTTTGGATATTTATCACAGTCAAACCGAGCCTTTGGTTAGTTTTTATAAAGATAAGAGCACCAAAAGCGAAAATGCTGCGGTTTATTCCAAAGTGGCAGGAATAGGTACTGTTGATGATATAAAGAATGCTGTTTTTAGCGCATTAGACGCTTAATCTAAAGCACTAACAGGCACAAAAAAAGGGAGCGATTAGCTCCCTTTTTTTGTGCCTGTTATCTCTTTGTTTTGCTCTCAGATGAAAAGCTTTTGTACCGTTTTTTTTATTTCTAATAAGTGTTCAAAAAAGGGATGATTTTAGTGGTTGATAGGATAGATTTTCGCAAAGAAAACTATTCTTAGGTGAGTGAATTGTTGTGGTGGGATTTAGCAAATTGTCACTGCAAAATTCGATTTTTTATCGCTTGTCGTATTGGTTTTTCCCGCTCAGTTCATCGATCTACTCTTGATTTGGGCAAGGACGAACGAATAAATATTCAATCCCTAAAAATGAAAATGGGGGTGGTATTTTTTGAAATTGGTCCTTTTTTTAGAAAAAAGCCAAAAAAAACTAAATAAATTGATTAAATCAGCAAATAATTGGGTTATTGGGTGGAAATAAATAATTTATTAAATATTATTTGCAGGTGTACGTCACACATGTATTTTTTTTGTGCTACTTTTTTTAAAGGTGCGTAAATTTAGTGTGTTGTATGTTGCCATTAAATAACGCGCACCTTTATATGAGTTGCCATCGCTGAGGAGATATAAACCATGCCTAGAGCTAAGAAAGCTGCAGGTCGAAAACCAGCTGCCAAGAAAGCAGCTGCACCTGTTAAAAAAACGGTTGCGGTAACCAGTGCTGCTGTTTCAAAAGCACAGGAATCCGTAGATAAATTAACGAAAGAAGCAGCTGCATTAGCTAAGCAAGTTGCAGCCGGTAAAAAAGCTGCAGAAGCTGCTAAGAAAGCGGCTGTAAAAGCTGGCACTAAAGCTGCCGCTCGATCTGCTGATAAGGCGAAGAAAGACGTCGCTAAGGTAGCTGATAAGGCTAAAGCGAATCGTGAAAAGCTTCGAACGGCTAAAATCAGTCTATCTGTTTCATCTGCTTCTGCTGCTGTTAAAGCACTAGAAGAAAGTGCAGCAAAAGCGTCCAAAGACTTTACGGAAGCGCTAGGAGCTGCTGCTGAAGCGGATCTTAAGAAAGCTGTTGCTGCTTTTGAAGCTAAATGGCGTAAAAGCCGTGAAAAAGCAGATGCCAAGAAGGCCAAAGCGAAAGAGAAGTCTTCTTCTGCTAAGGTAAAAGCCGCTGCTAAGAAGTCTGCCGCTAAGATTAAGGGCATTGAAAAGAAAGAAGCTAAGCGTCAAAAGGCTGCTGCGGCACCTAAGAAAAAGCGTGTAGCTAAGAAAAAAGCTGCTCCTAAGGCCGCTGCTGCTGCAAAACCAGCCGCTAAAGCCGCTAAACCAGCTGCTAAAGCTGCTAAGGCTAAAGCTGCTAAGCCAGCTGCCAAGGCTGCTAAGAAGCGTGGTCGTCCTGCTGCTGCGAAGAAAGCCGCACCTAAGAAGGCCCCTGCGAAGAAAGCTGCTGCAAAGCCAGCCGCTAAAAAGCGTGGACGTCCTAAAAAGGCGTAATTAATAAAGAGATTATCTTTATTAAGTAAAAAACCCGGGATCTCCCGGGTTTTTTACTATCTATTGGAAGGTTTTAAAGACGACTCCAATGCAGATAGGTTTTCTTGGCTATTCAGATTGATAAAAGAAGATTGTAGTTGAGGGGCTTGGATAATATGTGGCGATTGTAGGCAGCACCATTCCATCAGGCGGCGATTACCGGCTTGGTAGTACTCTTCTAGGCTTCGCAGCAAGGATTGCTTGTACAGCCCAAAAAGGGGCTGTGTGCGCTCCCCATCGTTAATGAGTGTCAACGGTGAGACCGATGACTCCGGCATTGATAACGGCTCCAACAGTGTTTTGACGAGCGATTCAGGTAATAGCGGTGCATCGACAGGCACAATGACGGCGTGAGATGTTGTCACTTGTCTAAGAGCAGCAATTATTCCTGATATAGGACCTTGGAATGACGGGTTTATATTATTCTTGTTCCGAAACTCTTCATCAACGACAACAAGGGCCCCCAGTGATTTATAACGATCGAGTTCCCTGTTTGCGCTAATGATGACACGTGTTACTTGCGGAGAGAGACGAGACAATACATGAGTTATTAATGGCTGTTGGTTAAAGCTGATCCAGCCCTTATCTTTTCCACCCATACGATTGCCAGCACCTCCGGCTAAAATAATACCTGTGACACTCGAGGTCAGTCTTGTGTTGTCGATAGATGCGGGGGAAATGTGAGTCACCTTGTCTTGCTTTGGGTAATTATGGAACCGATCTAACGTGCATATTACACTATTAGGCAGATTTTTTAATCTGGTCCATAGGTATTGGCGACGAAACTTGCGATAATGGCCCAGATTAAAGCAGATCAATTATGTGGACTTATGAATAGCATTTACTTAGCTGTCGATACAACAACGGAAGCGTGTTCTGTTGCATTATGCAACGGAGCAGAGAGTATTTTCCGTTACACAGAAGAACCTCGCATGCATGCGAATTTAGTATTGCCGATGGTAGATCAATTGCTAGCGGAGGCTGAGTGCCAGCTGAATCAGTTAAAGGGAATAATATTCTGTCGAGGGCCGGGTGCTTTTACCGGGTTGCGAATTGGCGCTGGTGTTGTTCAAGGGTTGGCGTTCTCTGCGGACATACCTGTGATGGGAGTGTCAACTTTAGCGACAATAGCACAGCGTGCGTATCGGGAGCATGGAGCCCGCCGAGTATATGCGGCTATAGATGCGCGAATGGGGGAGGTTTATTGGGGGGCGTATTTATTGGACGAGAAACTCTCTTCCTCAGCAATGCAACTTGAAGGGGAAGAGTTGGTTGTGAGGCCTCAACAGCTGTCCATTGCTGCCTCCAGCAATAAAGACTGGGTAGGTTGTGGTACAGGGTGGAATTTTGCCAATGAGTTAGCGGTGGCAGGAGTTGAGGTTGATGTCGTTTATAGTGGGATGTTGCCTCATGCATTGGATGCCTTAACGCTAGGCATACCCGGGTTAAGTGCCGGTAAAGGTGTGGCGCCAGAACTAGCGATACCTCAATACCTTCGTAATAATGTTGCAAAGAAAAAAGCAGAGCAAGGCCCTGCTTCCTGAATGATTCGGAGATTGTTAAATGGATTGGTTTCAAGCGGTGTTTCTGGCAATTGTTCAGGGGTTAACAGAGTTTTTACCGGTGTCGAGTTCTGCACACTTAATTTTACCTTCACAATTATTCGGTTGGCCAGATCAGGGTATTGCATTCGATGTTGCGGTGCACCTTGGTACTTTGATAGCGGTAGTCGCTTATTTTCGTAGGGATGTAATCTCGATTACTCGAGGAAGTCTGAGCGCTGTTGTTGAGAGGAAAACGAATGAGTCTGCATTGCTTGGGCTTGCGGTTGTGGTCGCAACAGTGCCCGCGGTGGTTGTGGGTGGGTTGTTTCATGATTTTATCGGTGAGGAATTAAGGACGTCAGCGGTGATTGCGTGCACTACTATCATATTTGGAGTGCTTCTCTGGGTTGCTGATGCGAAGGGGAGTAGATTGCTAAAGCAGCATGAAATGACGCTGAAGTTTGCGTTGTTGATAGGTTGTGCGCAGGCTGTTGCGTTAATTCCGGGCACGTCACGAAGTGGTATCACCATCACGGCGGCTCTTTTTATTGGTTTTGATAGAATGAGTTCCGCGCGTTTTTCTATGCTATTGTCAATTCCCTTAATACTTGCGGCGGGTCTATTGGAAACGATCAAATTATTACAGGTAGAGGGGGCAGTGTGGTGGGATATGATTTTATTAGGTACCGCAGTGTCTGGGTTGAGCGCTTATTTGTGTATCCACTACTTCCTGCAATTGTTAGAACGAATCGGAATGCTCCCTTTCGTGATCTATCGTCTATTTCTTGGGGGCTTCTTGCTATTTTTCATAGTGTTAGGAGCGGGCGCATCGTATTAGGAACCATGACGCGCGCTTGCGGTGCTTCCTAAAGGGCTGGGCGTGAGGTTTTTTGTCGCTATACTTAACCATTGGGCGCTACCATTTTAGTGAGGATGATGTCATTGCAAGAGCAGATTGTTATTAGATGAATATTGTTGGAAACTCCTATCAATCGAGTTTTTATCCATTACCTTCCAGGGACGAGAAGGATAGTGAGAATGCGCTTGCACGTAGAAAACAGCAATTTGAAGCTGAAAAAGAACAGCAGCAGAAGGTTTCTCAGCCAGTTGGTCAAAGCGAACAGCTGCGGGAGGGGCGTGAAGTAACGCGCATTGCTGGATTACAGGCGACTAACAAGCAATACGAAGCAAAGCCTGTGGCAGATTCCTCAACGTTGCCTAATAGCCAGCAAAAAGCCCTGAAGGCCTATGCAGAAGTCGATGTTTTTAGTCGTATTGATGGTAATACTGATTTTTTGGGCTCAATCGATATTATCGTTTAGAGCGTATTCCTAATTCCTTACATTTTTCAAACCTCCCACCTAATGAAAATAGATTCTGTAATACAAAACATGCCATACACATATTTATGCGATGACCCCTTTTTGCAGAGGCTAGATACTTTAGGCTATGCGCGGTCAAACTTGACCGGAGTGGGTATTGAATCGGCTTCTGCACTTGTGCATGATTCGCCATATTTGTTGTCGTTGACGGATCAACGTATTCAGTTAGCAGCTCAAGCAAAGGGCGCAGGTAACCCTGTCGTTGTCGACTTTTCCTGTGGGGCAATTGGGTTTAGGGGAAGTCAAAATGTTCGTCAAGAGTTATTGGTTAAAGCGGTGCTTGGTAGAGACAAGCGCGCTGCGATGAGCGTTTTAGATATGACGGGAGGGCTAGGTCGAGACAGCTATATTTTAGCGTGTGCGGGTTGTAAGGTAACGACGACAGAACGTAACCCCGTCGTCTACTTACTACTTGCTGATGGTTTGTATCGAGCGTCCTTGGATTCAGAGTTGATGTCGATAGTGGGTAATATTTCACTTTTATTTGGTGACGCCAGATTAAGTGCGGAGAAAGTCTGTTCGTATGATGCAGTGTATTTGGACCCCATGTTTCCAGAAAGGAGCAAGTCAGCGTTGGTTAAGAAAGAAATGCGTGTATTTCGAGATGTGGTAGGGACGGATGCGGACGTGAATGAATTATTTACTTACGCCTTGGAAGTGGCAACGAAGAAGGTTGTGGTAAAGCGGCCCAGGAAATCGTCTTATGTCATGGATAAAAAGCCAACCTACAGTGTGGAGGGGCGGTCAAGTCGATTTGATGTTTATCAACGTGGGTAAAGCTCTCTAGGGGCTTAGCCCCTAGAGATTTGTTGCTATTTAACCGTGTGCGAGAGTTATCTGGCGAATGGTTTGCCTTACTTCTCTGCTCAATATCATTTTGGCATCTAGGTTGGCATCTTTTATTTGGTCGTCGTAAGTGAGTTTTTTGTTGTCATCTAGGGAGAGAACGTTGTTACTAAGCATTGCTTCAAAGAATCCTCTAAACAAGGCTTTATCTGAGTATTCAGGCGTATTGAACTCATGTAATAACGAAATGCGTTGAGCTAGTTGAGTACACAGTTCCTCTAGTTGTTTAATGTCTAGCGTACTTGAACCTGCTTGCTGCAAAATTTGCACCGCCATATAAAAGCGCTCTAAGGTTTGCTTTGTGGTGTTTGCTAGCACGGATAGGCTTAGAAACTCTGCGCTGCTGGTATCTGGTGTGGATATAACGCCATTATCCTCTGATAGTAGACCTGCCTCAGAGAGCAAATGAATGTGCTGATTAATCAGCTCAGGCAATTTCGATTGTGGACAGTAAATTGACAGCTCTGATTTGATAAACGGGAATATTTGCAAGCATACGCGGTGTAGCTCTGTTGCATCAATTTGTCTGTTGTTGATTAATAGACATGCAATCAATGATGGCAGCGCAAACATGTGTATGTTGTTATTCCTGAAATAGGTTAGCAATACTGCTTTTTCGTCGACCGCTAACAATATATCGCCAAAAGCATGTTTTTGACGGATGATGACTTCAAGCTTTTCACAGTACGCAATAATTTCTCCGCCGGACATTGTGGTCACTTCCATCGCGGTTGAGTAAGGGGCTTTCCTCAATAGCTTGAGGTAGAAATCCAACTGCCATTCGAGGGCGTTTTCGTCCATTGCGTGTTTATGAGTAGATAGAATGACAAGGCTCATCAAACTGACAGGGTTCACCACCGCAGCGTTGTTGATACTGTTAATGATTCGTTTACCTGTCGTATTTACCGCTTCTTCTAACCATTGAGGAGGGTTTTCTTCTAGGTATTCATCCTGAGACCACTGCGGAAATTTCTTGTCTAGAAGTTCCTCCAAGTGTATGGGTTCTCCAAAGTTAACATGAACTTTTCCAAATGTTCCCTTGATGCTCCTAAAAGCCTTTATGACGCCAAAAATTGACTCATTTTTCTTCTTCTTGCCGTGCATTTCACCTACATAGGTACCACCTTCTAGTAGGCGTTCGTAGCCGAAATATACTGGCACGAATACAAAAGAGCGCTTGCGTGTGCGCAAAAAGCTGCGAATCGTCATTGAGACCATACCGGGGCGAGGGGACAGCAAGCGACCTGTACGGCTTCTTCCGCCTTCGACAAAATATTCAACAGGGAAGCCGCGATCGAATACGGTGCTGAGATACTCATTAAATACAGCGGTGTACAAAGGGTTGCCTTTGAAGCTTCTACGGAGGAAAAAGGCACCACTCTTACGGAGAAAACTACCAATTAACGGCATGTTAAGGTTAATTCCTGCAGCAATGTGGGGAGGCACATGCCCGTTTTCGTGTAGTACGAAGGATAGTAAGAGGTAGTCCATGTGGCTGCGATGGCAGGGTACGTATATAACCTCATTGTCATTAGCAACTTTTTGAAGGCGGTCAATATTTGTTACGGATACGCCGTCATAAAGCTTGGTCCAGAGGCGGGTGAGCATGAGCTTGAAGGATCTGATTACCGGATATGAATAGTCCGCGGCAATCTCATTGCCGTATTTAATCGCCTTGGCCTCTGCTTGCTTTCGCGTTATTTTGGTAGACTCCGTTTCTTCTTTTATTGCTGATTTGACGCTATCAGTGCGTAATAACGAGTTGACTATGGTTCTCTTGTGGGACAAATCAGGTCCAGTAATCGTTTCCCGTTGGCGACGAAAGTGAATGCGAAGGATCCGCCCGATCTTTCTGACGGCTCTTTCATTCGATATGGATTTATCTTCGGATAGAACCGATTGAATTAACAATGGTTCATTGAAGTGGACCAATGTTTGGCGACCCTGAATTAGGATAATAAATAGCTTCCGTAGGAAACCGGGTACGGCCCAACTTTCAGAAAATAGAGCCTTAAAAATAGAATCTTCTTTATCTGGATGACGCCCCCACAGTATGGAAACAGGAACCAATTGTACATCGGTTTCGGGTTGTTGCTGCACCTGTTCAACAAGTTGGTGCAGCTTCTCTGGGTTTTGTGTTGTCGTTCGCCAGCCTTTCTTTTCGCTGAGGAATAGAATCGCATTGCTTTCATGATAACCTGCGACATTGAGACCATTGATCGGCCGGGGGAGTCCAAGATTCTTGCATTCTTGGTCCATCACCAGAAAATCAGATAACGATTTATCCCTAAGAACAAAGCACACAGGCTTTTCAGGGTCAATGTTGAGATTTGATAGATCGGTAGGTTGAGCTTTACTCCTAACCAGTAGAAAGAGTATGTTGCGAACAATATTGAGAAAAAACCGTTTCAAACCTGACATTAATTGATCCTGAAATAGAATAAATGGTGCACTAAGCACACAGTAAAGAGATTGCCCATTGGGCGGCACGTCGCGTCCTTGTCTCTGCCTTAGTAGGGCTTACCGTATAGATGACGGGTTAACCTTAACGAAGCGTATTAGGTTCGGGCCACAATTGCTGCTATGAGCCGACCAATCGCTTGGGCAGTAAGTGTACCTATTCTTCCCTCGATCAGCAAAGTATCCAAAACGGTCAGCCTGTAACAAACTATGAATAATAGATAAATACGCCTAATCTATTGAAAATTAATTAGTATGTCTTATATTTCGAGGTCACTTTCGCGTATAAAAAGACTGTGACCATTTGGTCTCCGCATGAGCTGAACTCTGTGTTAGTGTTTTGGTCAATAGTGGCTGGTGGTTTATAGATTTTAGATAGGAAACATAAAGTAAGCGATATGATTACAGTTGACAATTTAACAAAGCGATTTGGTCCTTTTACCGCCGTTGGCGGTTTGTCATTTACGGTGAAACCGGGTGAGGTTCTTGGTTTTTTGGGCCCCAATGGGGCAGGCAAGTCCACCACAATGAAGATGATTACGGGTTTTTTGGCACCGACTAGCGGTCAAGTGACAGTGTTTGGTCACAATGTTCAGGAAGATTCGTTGGCCGCAAGTACTGTCATGGGATACCTACCAGAGGGGGCGCCAAGTTACGGTGATATGTCGCCATTGAAGTTTCTTCGGTTTGTTGGTGAGGTCCGTGGATTCAAAGGGCGTGAGCTGTCTCAACGGGTGGATTCTGTTGTACAGGCGTTGCAATTATCAACGGTGTTGAATCAGCCTATTGATACTTTGTCCAAAGGCTTCAAGCGTAGAGTCGGCTTGGCTCAGGCGATTATTCATGATCCCAAAGTACTGGTATTAGATGAACCTACCGATGGCCTGGACCCGAATCAAAAGCATGAAGTTCGTAAGCTCATCCAAAACTTATCGAAGGATAAAATTGTTATTGTTTCCACTCATATCCTTGAAGAGGTGACGGCCGTTTGCACGCGGGCAATGATAATTGCCGGTGGTAAATTGCTGGTTGATGATACGCCGGACGCTTTGGCTGCGCGATCTCGATTGCATGGTGCGATTAGATTGCAACTTAGTCATGCAGACGATGCATATCAGCAGCTTTCTGGGCTGGCGGGCGTTGATGAAATCGAAAGGGGGGATCAGGCGGATAGTTTAACGGTATACCCTAAAAAGGGCGTGTCGTTGTTTCTACCTATTAATCAACTGCTTCAACAAAACAGTTGGGAGGTTCATGAATTTCATGTTGAGCGTGGGCGCTTGGATGATGTATTTCGGGATTTGACTCAAGGGGGATGTCTACATGGGTAACTTCAATGTTGTCCTCAAGCGTGAATTGGCCAGTTATTTTGCTACGCCACTGGCTTATGTTTTTATCGTAATATTTTTGATGCTTACAGGCGTTTTTACCTTCTTCTTGGGTGGTTTTTTCGAGAATGGTCAAGCAGATTTATGGGCGTTTTTTAACTTTCATCCTTGGTTATATTTGTTTTTAGTACCTGCGTTATCGATGCGTTTGTGGTCTGAAGAGAGAAAAAGTGGAACCATAGAGCTGTTGATGACGTTGCCCATTTCTCTCAAAGGTATGGTTGTAGGGAAGTTTCTGGCTGCCTGGTTGTTCACAGGAATTGCTTTGGTATTAACTTTCCCTTTGTGGTTGACGGTTAATTACTTGGGCGATCCAGATAATGGCGCCATTTTAGCGGGTTATTTGGGGAGCTGGATGATGTCCGGGGGGTTCTTAGCGATAGGTTCTTGCATATCTGCGACCACTAAAAATCAAGTGATAGCGTTTATTTTGACGGCCGTCGTGTCTTTCTTGTTTGTGATGAGTGGCTTTAACCTTGTTCAAGAGTGGATCACCGGCTGGGCTTGGGATTGGGTTGTTGATGCTGTTGCTGCATTGAGTTTTTTGACCCATTTTAACGCGATTGCAAAAGGTGTGTTAGACCTTAGGGATGTACTGTTCTTTTTGGTTATCATCGTCGGCTGGTTATTGGCAACAGCTATTGTTCTTGATATGAAAAAAGCAGACTAGGGGATAACAAATGAAGACGAATCGATTATTTTCTGGCGTAGGCCTGGCTGCTGTGGCAGTGGTGGTACTATTTTCAACCTTAATATTTGATAGAATATTCACCAATGCAAGGGTGGATTTAACAGAGAACAACTTATACACCTTGTCTGAAGGCAGCAAGAATGTCGTCTCCACTCTTGAGCGGCCTGTTCAATTGTTCTTTTTCTTCTCTCGCAGTTCGACTAAAGATGCGTTGGCATGGCGCAATTATGCGAAGCAAGTAAAGGAGTTGTTGGAGGAGTTCGAGTTAGCATCCGAAGGTAATGTACAGCTACATATTATTGATCCAGAACCATTTTCTGAGGAAGAGGATCAAGCTGCTGAATATGGGTTGGAAGCGGTAAATCTAGCAGCAGGTGTGGATCCCATCTATTTTGGTATGGCGATTGTGAGCGGTGAAGGTGATGCTCAATCCACTGAGATTGTTCCATTCTTTCAGCCGGATAGGCAGGAATTACTGGAATATGATATAGCGCGCATGATGTACCAAGCTAGCACAACAAAGAAACCCAAGGTTGGACTAATTAGCAGCTTAGACGTAAATGGTGGCTTTGATATGATGCGCCGGGCTCCCCGACAACCATGGTTTGTTATGAGTCAGTTGGAGCAACTGTTTGAAATCAACCCATTGACCATGGACGAAGAGGAGATTGATTCAGACATCGATTTACTCGTCATCATCCACCCTAAAGATCTACCGAAAACGACGTTGTTTGCTATCGATCAATTTGTGCTTAGAGGGGGGCGGGCGCTGGTGTTTGTAGATCCATTTGCAGAATTAGATGGTGCGGGAATGCAACAACCGCCAGGCGCCGACGTATCTTCTTCCATGCCGGAGTTATTTGATGCTTGGGGAGTGTCATTTACACCGGGTATGTTCGTTGCTGATTCGCGCCTTGCGCTACAGGTGAGCGGGGGACAGGGGCAGGTACCGTTTAAGCATTTGGCTATTCTGCAGTTAACGGATGCTAGTCATGGTGAGCAGGATGTAACAACAGGGCAATTAGAATCGATGAACTTTTCATCGGCGGGATATTTGACTGCTAAGGAAGGAGCAACCACTACGTTCAAACCTTTACTGCTTTCTTCTGAGTTTGCTATGACGATGGGAGTTGATAAAATCGCGGCCAGCCAAAACCCGAAGGACTTGATCAAAAGCTTTTCTGCGACAGGTGAACGCTACACGTTTGCCGCGCGTATATCTGGTCCGGTAAGCACTGCCTTTCCTGAAGGTGTGCCTGTTAGCGAAGGGAAGGCTGCGGCGGCTTCATTGGAGGGTGCTGTGGCATCCAGCCAAGACGAGTATTTAACCCAATCTGTGTCAGATGTACAGGTTATGATTGTTGCGGATACAGACGTGTTATCTGATCGGTTGTGGGTGCGAATGCAGGCATTTTTTGGCCAAAATATCCCACAACCTTTTGCAGATAATGGTGCTTTTTTTGTGAATAGTGTGGATGCCTTATCCGGAAGCTCTGATCTCATTAGTATTCGTAGCCGAGGAAGATTCATTCGGCCTTTTACCGTGGTTCAGGAGATGAAGCACAGAGCCGAAGCTTCATTTCGGGAGAAAGAAGAGCTATTACAGCAAGAATTGGCGTTAACGGAACAAAAGCTGGTTGAGTTGCAAGGTCAGCGAGATGATAGTGGCAACATGATGACATTGTCACCAGCACAAGCGGTCGAGTTAGAGAAGTTTCAAGACCAAAAGTTAGCTATTCGAAAGCAGTTGAGGGAAGTTCAGCATCAGTTGAACCAGGATATTGATGATCTAGACATGTGGCTAAAAGTTATCAATATAACATTTGTACCCGTTCTATTGACTCTGATAGCTATCTTTATGGCAGTGATTCGCCGCCGCCGATTGGGATAGATTTACCCAGCATGTCGATGGGTGGCTACACTTATCTTTAATTCTACTCCGTATAAATAGGTTGATCGCCTGCTTTTACGGGGTATTTTGGTGCTTCTCTGCGACGTTAATCTATGACCATATCTTCTGTTCAAACCGCTATTTTTAAACTGATCGATGCACAGCTGAAAGAGGCTCTTCGCATTAAGAGCGCGCCCAGTCTGCGCATAGTCGTTGGTTTTAGTGGTGGGCTGGATTCTACGGTACTGTTGCACACGTTATCGTTATATAGCAAAGCCAACACCCATGTTTCAATAGAAGCCTGCCATATCAATCATCAATTATCTCCGAATGCGAAGAGCTGGCAGAGTCATTGTCAAACTGTGTGCGAGGAGTTGGGTGTCCCTTTTCGGTCGCAGGTAGTAACGCTGGAGCCCAAAGGGCTTGGTATAGAGGCTGCTGCTCGTGAAGCCAGATATACTGCGTTTAAAGACATGTGTGGTGTTGATGGTGTGTTGTTACTGGGGCAGCATCTGGATGATCAAGCGGAAACGGTGTTGATTCGCCTCATGAGGGGCAGTGGGCCGCTTGGGATTTCTGCTATGCAGAGTATCGCCTTTCATGGAAACCTACCGGTAATACGTCCTTTGTTGGACGTGCCCCGAGAAAAGTTGGAGGTTGTTGCTGATGAGCTATCTTTACGATGGATCGAAGATGAATCTAATGCTTCTCTAACGTATGATCGAAATTTCCTGCGCCATCATATATTGCCCGCTTTGGATACTCGATGGCCCGCATTAAATCAACGATTGGCCCGCTCTGCACGGTTGTGTCGGGAGGCGGTTAATCTTGCGGATGAAGTGGCTGCCAATGATTTAGCCGAGGTGTTGCACAGCGAGGGCGGGTTGAGAATTGAGATGTTAAGGCAGCTCTCCGATTTGAGGCTTAAGAACGTTATTCGTTATCGACTTAGAAGGTTAAATCTACCCTTGCCTTCAGAAGTAGTGCTTCGCCGTGTGCTCTGTGACGTATTGGATGCAGGCCCAGATGCAAAACCTCGCGTGTGCTGGAAGGGGGCTGAAGCAAGGCGGTATAGAGGTTCATTGTATTTTATCAACGCTTTGCCTGCGGGGGAGCTTGAGAAAGCAGAACCGGTATTGCTGACGTCGTTATCGAAGACCACGCTGGAAGGAGGGGTTGACGCGTTGACGTTGCCTTGGGGAGGTGTGTTGTTTATTGCATCTTCTCGGCAATCATTAGTTTCCTTGTGGTCTGATATGGAAGGTAGAGGGGCTGGAACCCTAGCTATAGAGCTATTGCCAGCACCATTGCAAAAGTTATCCGTGGCCTTAGGTAAAGGGAAGTCGAGTGTAAGGCCCATTGGACGTTCGTCGAATCCGCTAAAATATTGGTGGCAGCAATATCACATACCCTTTTGGTTTCGAGACAAGCAACCGCTGCTATACTCTGATGGGGAGCTGATTGCTGCGCCTGGAATGTTTACTTGTGTAAACACAATTGAGTTAAAGGAGGGCGGAAGTGCTCAAGAAACTGAACAACTATCCCGTTGGGTTAGTTGGTGGCCATATAGTCTATAATCTGTTGCTTGGGTAGATTGAGCATTGGTCAGCAATACTGTAGAATTGGCCCCCATTCTGAGCCATTGGCTCCCCTCACATTTTCCCTAATTTCCGTCTCAGTGGATTGTAATGACACGATATATTTTTGTGACAGGTGGTGTTGTATCATCTCTTGGTAAAGGGATTGC
>MAAC01018422.1_pt1 | contig 68963 bp, 67 predicted proteins | sample 1115981 | NCBI WGS metagenome assembly MAAC01 (sample SAMN04961126, study PRJNA320927) | seawater metagenome | isolation source: sample BD02T64 sea water enriched with oil for 64 days | place: USA:Gulf of Mexico | collected 2013-07-27
CCATCGCCGAGAGGCCAATATCAAATGAGGATTGCGAAGTTCCCCCATCACAAGGATTTTGCCACCTTCGATTACAACGCGGCCGCCGTCAGGCAGGCGCAGATCGAACCCTTTTGTTCCGGCCAGTTCACCCAGGATGCCCACAATCTCATTCGGGTGGGCGTTTGCGTTGGGCGCACAACCGTGGAAGCTTCAGGAACGAAGTCAGTTGTGTGAATAGCCCCGAGTTTCTTAGACGCCTTGCAGCTTCCGCAGTTGTCGCCCTTTCAGATGTATAGGATGAGCGCATTCTTCATATAAATTGTCATCTCCCGCACCTTGTGGCTGTCTTAATCTCAGATCAAGCCATCTGCGGTAGTATTAGTGCCTGTCGCCTGAAGAAAGCTGCATTCTTGTCTCCGAGGCAGGTTTTTGTGATTTAGGGGGTGATCGTCGCTCACCCAGACAAATATGTCGAGCCGCCTTTCTTTAGCTTTTGCCATCGTCGCTGTCCTGTTGGAAACGGAGGTGCACGTAGCCGCCGGATTGCCGCCAGATTGCCGCTGACTGTGACTTCGGCCAGCAGAAATGTGATGTCCCTTGCTTGGCTGACAACCCGTGTTCGGGTTTTGGTCAGACGGGTCTGCGGCTGGTCAGCGACAAGTTGACCAACTCTTCGGGCGGACCAGTGCCTTGCAAGAATTCACCGGGATTGAACCACGACAGGACTAGGCCTTGTCATGGCCGTGATCGGTCGCTTGGGTTGAGTATCATGGGAATGCTGGAAGTCACGCTTAAAGCATTAGTTTTTCCTCGATGTCAGAACACCTTGCACATCCTTTAAGACGCCAGCGTCAAACTTAGCATTGACTCTTGTATACATGAATGCTTGCATACTGACAGCGAGGACGTAATGACAAATTCAACCGCCAACAAAATCAACAAGCCGTCTAGGCCGCCTTTTATTCGTGACATTGATCGGTCACGACCAATAGGCGGGCAGATCTATGAAGCGGTTCGTTTGAATATCATTCTGGAAAACCTGAAGCCGCGGGAACCCATTAACGAGACAGATTTGGCGGCATGGTTCGGAGTAAGCAGAACGCCGGTTCGTGACGCCTATCTGCGCCTGATTGAGGATGGGTTGATCAACGCGCAATACAAGGTGGGCACTATCGTAGCGCCGATTGACGAGGCCCGGGTGCGAGAGGGCATCATCATCCGTCGTGCGCTTGAACGCGAGGTGGTCAAGATTATTTGTGAGGGCACAACAGATCTGCGGTCCTTGGACAAAATCATTGCGCTGCAAAGCGTGGCGGTGTCGCACAATGACCACATCGAGTTCTTTCGATTGGACGAAGAATTTCATGCCGAGCTTGCCGAATTGGCAAGTTTACCCTCGGCCTGGCGGCTGGCATATTCGGTCAAGGCCCACACTGATCGGGCGCGGATCATGCTGACTGGCAATATGCCGAACCGGATCAACATCGCCTTTCAAGAGCATCTGGGCTTGGTTGAGGCGCTTGTGGCCCGAGATGGCGAATTGGCCCAGGCCTTGATCGCCAAACACATCAATTCGGCCATAGAGGCAGTGCAAGAGCATGCTAAGTAAAGACAGATTTTTCCCGGCAGACCCAACAACGCGGGGGATTGCGCGGCGTCTGTTTCAAGAGGTTGAGACTCTGCCGTTGATCTGTCCGCATGGGCATACTGACCCGTCTTGGTTCGCGCAAAACCAAGCCTATAGCGATCCGGCTGAATTGCTGATTGTCCCCGACCATTATATTCTCAGAATGCTGGTGTCGCAGGGCATTGATCACATCAAATTAGGGGTGCATCCGATTGATGGGACAGTGGGGCAGGCCGACAGTCGCGAAGTCTGGCGCCTGTTCGCCGCGAATTATCACCTGTTCCGCTCGACCCCTGTTCGCCATTGGATGGATCACACGCTTGAGACTTTGTTCGGGATCGAGGCACCGTTGAATGCCGGTATGGCGGATCACTCGTATGATGTGATCGCCGAGGCTTTGGCCACCGATGCCTTCAAACCACGCGCCTTGTATGAAAGGTTCAATATCGAAGTGCTTGCGACCACGGACTCCTGTCTGGATGATTTAAGCCATCACCGGGCCATCGCGGACAGCGGCTGGGGCAGGCGGGTTATTCCAACCTATCGCCCGGATATCGTCACCAACCCCGACAGCGTTGGATTTGCTGCGGGCCTGAAGACACTGGGCGACATCACTGGCGAAGACACCATGACCTGGAAAGGTTTGTTGCGGGCGCATCAGGCGCGGCGTCAGCATTTTATCGCCATGGGGGCAACTGCAACAGACCACGGCCATCCCAACGCGTTGACCTTTGACTTGTCACTGCAAGACTGTGAGGCGCTGTATGATGTCATTTTGACTGGCAGGGCCTCGGCTGCCCAGAATGAGCAGTTCCGCGGACAGATGTTGACTGAAATGGCCCGGATGAGCTTGGACGATGGTTTGGTCATGCAGATCCACGTGGGCTCGGTGCGCAATCACAGCGCCTCGGTTTTTGACCGGTTTGGGCCAGACAAAGGCTTTGATATTCCTTGCCAAATTGACTTTGTGAATGCGCTAAGACCGCTGTTGAACATCTTTGGCCATGACCCCCGCCTGACCCTTATTGTATTTACTCTGGACGAGACCACCTATGGCCGCGAGCTAGCGCCGCTTGCCGCAGCCTATCCCTGTTTGCGGCTTGGCCCGGCATGGTGGTTCTTTGATAGCCCGGATGGGATGATGCGGTACCGAGAAATCACCACCGAAACCGCAGGCTATTACAATACGGTTGGCTTTAACGACGACACACGGGCGTTGCCATCCATTCCAGCCCGTCATGATCTGGCCCGTCGGATCGATTGCGCCTATCTGGCCAGACAGGTCGCCGAGGCGCAATTGGGCGAAGACGAAGCGGCGGAGGTCATTGTTGACCTGACCTATGGGTTGGCCAAACGCGCCTACAATCTGGATGGCTCGTCATGAAGGAAACCTGGAGATGGTTTGGCCCGGCGGATGTCGTGGGCATTTCGGACATCGAACAAGCAGGCGCAACAGGCGTCGTTTCGGCCCTGCACCATATCCCCAACGGGGCGGTGTGGACCCCAGATGAGATTTCCCAACGCCACCGTCAGATTGCAACGCGCCAAGACGGCTCTGCGTCAGGTCTGACCTGGGATGTTGTCGAAAGCCTGCCAGTGTCAGAAGACATCAAAAAGCAGGATGGTGCCTGGCGCGAACATATCGCCAATTACAAAACCAGTCTGGAAAATCTGGCCGCCTCAGGGCTGCGGGTGGTTTGCTACAATTTCATGCCGGTGCTGGATTGGACGCGGACCGATCTGACCTGGAGCCTGCCAAACAGATCGACCTGTATGCGGTTTGATCTGGTTGATTTTGCGGCGTTTGATCTCTTTTTGTTAGAGCGGCCGGGGGCTGGGCAAGATTTTGATGATGCCACCAAAATCGAGGCTTCTCAGCGGCTTTCTGGTATGTCTGCGGCAGATCGAAAGGCGCTGATAGCCAATGTAACGCAGGGTTTGCCGGGGGCTAATCAGGAACTGTCATTTGATGAGTTCGGTGCTTTGCTTGCCAGTTACGCCGACATTGACGCGGCTCAGTTGAGATCAAATCTACATAGGTTTCTTGAGGAGATCATTCCGCTGGCCGAAAGCCTGGGTATCCGCATGTGCTGTCACCCTGATGATCCGCCATTCCCGCTTTTGGGACTTCCCCGGATTATGTCAACAGAAGCGGATTATTGCGATTTGATCAATGCCGTAGACAGCCCGTCCAATGGCATAACCCTGTGCAGCGGCTCGCTAGGAGTGGATCCTGGCAATGATTTGCCGGGCATGATGAAACGGTTAGGCCACCGGGTTCATTTCCTTCACCTGCGCAATGTGCAGCGTGAAGAGGACAGGTTCCCGGGATCTTTTCACGAGGCCGCCCATCTTGAAGGCAGCACCGACATGGTGGCCCTGATTGATGCGGTGTTGATCGAAGAAAATCAGCGCAAAAGCCAGGGCCGTGCGGATTGGAATATTCCGATGCGACCGGATCATGGCCACCAGATTGCTGATGATTTCAACCGTGCAGTCCAACCCGGCTATCCGCTGATTGGGCGGCTGCGCGGGCTGGCTGAATTGCGCGGAATTGTTGCGGCCTTGACCTCTCGGAACAACACTGCCGGAGCAGATCTATGACATTTTCAGATACAGTCGAAAATAGCTGGCAGGGTGCTCTTGGATATACTCCAGAGGACCATGATGTGGGGATTGTTCACATCGGTGCCGGCGCCTTTCACCGGGCGCATCAGGCTGTTTATACCGATGATGCGCTGGCTAAATCTGGCGGCGACTGGCGTATTTTGGGTGTCAGTCTGCGCAGCGCTGAAACAGCAAACGCTTTGAACGCCCAAAACGGGCTCTACAATTTGGTTATCCGTTCAGATCAATCAGACGCACCGGCGTTTCGTGTCATCGGGGCAATGGCGGGGATCATGACTGCGCAGGATGGGATCGATCCTATCATTGCCGCGATGATCGACCCCAAAGTTCGGATCGTTAGCCTGACAATAACAGAAAAAGCTTACGGGCTGGACCGTGCAACCGGAGATCTGGACCTTTCGGATCCAATGATTTCGGCTGACCTCAGGACACCCGAAGTTCCGCGTTCGGCCATTGGGCTTATCGTGCGGGTCTTGCATCTGCGGCAGCAACTTGGCCACGGTGCCTTTACAGCGCTGTCTTGCGACAACTTGCCAGACAATGGGCGGCTGTTGCGATCTGCGGTGCTGGGCTATGCCCAGCAAATTGACCCTGACCTTGCAGGTTGGATCGCTGACAACGCGCGTTTTCCTTGCACGATGGTGGATCGCATCACCCCGGCCTGCACGCCCGAGCTGATCCAAGAGACGCAGGATCTTACTGGGCTGGCTGACAGTGCGCCGATTGAAACCGAACCTTTCTCGCAGTGGGTCATAGAGGACGATTTCGGCAATGGTCGCCCCGCCTGGGACGAGGTGGGTGTTCTGATGGTCGACGATGTCGCGCCCTACGAGAACATGAAACTGCGTCTGCTGAATGGCGCGCATTCCATGCTGGCCTATGCCGGGTTTCTTTCCGGGCACAGCTATGTGCGCGACGTCATGAAGGATCCTGTGCTTAGCCAGCTGGTGGCGCGTCACATCAAAACCGCGACGGCAACACTCGCCCCGCTAGAGGGCATAGATTTTGACGCCTATGGACGCGCGCTGCTAGAGCGGTTTCGCAATCCCAATATTGCCCACGAGACCTATCAAATTGCCATGGATGGCAGCCAAAAAATGCAGCAACGCATTTTTGAACCTGCGACCAAGGCAATCGCGCAGGGCACCGACACAGGTACATTCACTTTTGCGACCGCTGTGTGGATCAGATATTTGCTTGGTCGTTATGACAGTGGTGAGACCTATGCCCTTCGCGATCCGCGCGAAGCTGAGCTGGCGAGCCTGTGCATATCTTGTGATGAAAACCCCGAGGCACTGGTGGCGGCGGTGTTTGCACTGCCAAATTTGCTTCCTGCCGAGCTTGCCGAAAATTCCGAATTTCAAAAGGCCGTACAGAACCACCTAAAACAGATGCTGGCCAACGGGATGCAGTCCGCCATTGCCACTGCAGCGGGGAATAATAATGAATAGTTTGTCAGTTGAAACCGCGGCTCGCAGCCCGATGAAGCTTGCCGTGATTGGGCTGGGAATGGCGTCCAAACCTCATCTGGCAGCCCTGCGCCAATTGTCTGACACGGTCGCAGTGACCGGCGTTTTCACCCGCAACCCAACACGGCGGGCCGAAGTTGCGGCTCAAACCGGATGGCGTGCCTATGATAGCGTTCAGGCGATCTGCAAGGATCCGGACGTAGATGGCGCCGTAGTCATCACTCCACCAAATGCACGGGCCGAAATTGTTGCTCAGCTGGCCCAGTCCGGCAAGCACATTTTGATGGAAAAACCAGTGGAGCGCAGCCTTCGCAATGCCGAAGGCATCGTGGAAACCTGTGAACGCGCGGGTGTCACCCTTGGGATTGTGCTGCAACACAGGTTCCGCGCTGGTGCCGAGGCACTTGGCAAACTGGTTCAGTCGGGCAAATTGGGGCGCATTCACTTGGCCCGTGTTTCAGTTCCTTGGTGGCGTGATCAATCTTACTACGACCATGCCGGGCGAGGGCGCTATGATACCGACGGTGGCGGCGTTCTGATCACCCAAGCGATCCATGTGCTTGACCTGATGCTCAGCCTGACCGGTCCTGTCAAAACCGTCAGCGCCCTGACCGGGACAACCCTGCTGCATAGGTTAGAGGCCGAGGATTTCGCCAATGCGGGACTGATTTTTCAATCCGGTGCGCTTGGGTCTGTGATGGCCACTACGGCCAGCTATCCAGGCAGTGCCGAAACGCTTGAATTAGACACCGAACATGCCGCCCTGCGTTTGACAGCGGGGGAGCTGCTTATTCATTGGCGCAGTGGCCAGGTCGAGACAATCGGCGAAGTCACCGGTTCAGGCGGGGGCAGCGATCCGATGGATTTCCCCTGCGACTGGCACCGTGATCTCATCGAAGATTTCGCCAGCAGCTGGCGTGAGAAACGTGCCCCCCGGATCACCGGTCGCGCGGCGCTAGAGGTTCACCGGCTGATCGACGCGATTGAACGCTCTGCCAAGAATGGCTGTCAGGAAACCGTAGAGGTGGCGTTATGAAACCACTTAAATTTGCCGCCATCGGGTTGGACCACCGGCACATATTTGGAATGTCGGCTGGAATGATCGCCGCTGGATGTGAGTTCGCAGGGTTTTGGACCGAAGGTGAGCCAGAGCCATTGGCAGGTTTCAAAAAGAGATTTCCAGATGTGCCACGGGTCTCTGACCTTGCCCGCATTTTGGAAGACGACAGCATCCAGCTGGTCCTGATCGCGGCTGCGCCCAAGGACCGCGCGGCTTTGTCCCTTTTGGCCATGCAGCACGGCAAAGATGTGATGCTGGATAAACCGGGATGCCTGACCCAAGCAGAACTGTCGCAAATCGAGCGTTGCGTCCAAGAAACCGGGCGCATCTGGAGTGTAAACTTCTCGGAGCGGTTCGAAGTGCCGTCTGTGACACTTGCTGATCAATTGCTGGATCAGGGGCGGATTGGCAAAGTTGTGCATATCCTGTCAGTGGCGCCACATCGGATGAATGAGCCGATGCGCCCAGACTGGTTTTGGAACCCAGCGGACTATGGCGGTATTCTTGGTGATATCGGAACCCATCAGATTGATCAATTTCTGCACTTCACCAAATCAGATGATGCCGAGATCACGCGGTCGACTGTGGGCAATTTCAACACCCCGCAGCATCCCGAGTTTCAGGATTTCGGCGAAATGAACCTTAGTTCTGATACCGCTCAGGGCTATGTGCGGCTGGATTGGTTCACACCAGACGCTGCGCCCAACTGGGGCGACGGCCGACTGACCATTCTTGGCACCGAAGGTTATATCGAAATCCGCAAATACATGGACATCGCCGGTCATAGCGGGACGGACCATGTGTTTTTGGTGAATGGCACCGAGTGTACCCGGTTTGATGCGTCAGATGCCGGCACGCCTTATTTTGCCCGCCTTCGGGCTGACATCGAAAACCGAACGGAATCCGCCTGCCCACAAGCGCACACTTTGCGTGTGATGCGACTGGCGATGGAGGCACAGAATCGAGCACTTAAGCTGGGCGCTTTGAAGACCTAGCCACATCAAATTACAGACCAATATGAAGAGGAGGACACTATGAATTTCAAACACTTAATCGTCGGAGCCCTGACGACTGTGGCGCTTGCCGGACCAGCCTTTGCGGAATGGCCAGAAAAACCCATCCAGCTGATCGTGCCATGGGGAGCAGGCGGGGCCACCGACCAGGTGAGCCGGGTTGTCGCCGCAGAGCTTGAGGCCGCACTGGGTCAAAGCATTGTGGTTGTAAACCAGCCGGGCGCGTCAGGATCTATCGGATCACAGGCCGCCTGGGATGCACCGCATGATGGTTACACTTGGACCGCTGGCGCCGCCAAGGATCTGGGCACCTACGGTGTCACCGGCAAAATGGATACCTCGATCAAGAATTGGGATCTCTATCTGAACTCTGCTTTGGCCAGCGTGATCAGTGTCTCGGCAGATTCCGAGATTGATGATCTGGATGAATTCCTTGAAGCGTTGAAAAGTGGCGGTCTGAAGGTCGGAACGTCGGGCGTAAACTCGGCCGGTCACTCAACAATCGAGGCACTGTCGGCAGCGGTCAACGGCAGCTATATTCATGCGTCTTATGACGGTGGTTCTGCGGCCGTTTTGTCCACTGTGTCCGGGGAAACGAGTGTCACTACGCAGCTGATCTCTGAACAGATCGACATGCTGCGCGCCGGTCAGTTGAAAGCGATTGCCATTATCTCGGATGTGGATGTAGACGTTCCGGGAGTTGGCACAATTCCAGCCGTGACGTCGGCACTGGCTGATTTCACCGTTGCCCCCATCTATTTTGGCATTTTTGTTCCAGGTGATGTGCCTGACGATGTGCGCGCCAAAATGCAGGGGGCTTGGGACACGGCAATTGCCAACTCGTCCAAGCTTGCAGAATACACCGAAGGTCGTGGGTCGATCATGACTGTGCATTCCGGTGATGATGCGCAAATGCGTGTTTGGCCGTCCATTCAGGCCAACGCCTGGTTGTTGCATGACGGCGGCCAGTCTGCTGCAGATCCAGACAAGCTGGGCATTCCGCGCCCATAAACTGAATCACAATCTGGGGCCGCTACGTGATCCGTGGCGGCCCCATGTTGCAGGGAGCCACCATGACCAATCACCGCTTAGATAGAATAACAGGCTTTGTTTTTGCCCTTTTGGGGGCATGGGTGGCTTATGGCGCCTGGCGCATGCCACGATTTGAGGACAGGGGCGCCCAGTTATACGAAACGCCAGGGTTCACACCTGGACTGCTGGGATGCGCACTGGCCCTTTGTGGCTTGGTTCTGGCGTTTCGATCGGCTGGTCCCAACGGACAGAGCCGAGAGTATTGGAATGAAGTCATGGGGTCGTCAATAACGCGACGCCGGGCGCTGGCGGCAGTGGGTCTGACCCTTGGCTACGGAGCGGTGCTTTTTGGCTCTGTGCCCTATCTGATCGCAACATTTGGGTTCATCTTTTGCTTTATTGGCATTTTTGAATTGGTGCTAACTCCGGTCGACAAACCGCAAAGATCAGCGTCGGTCCCGCAGGTTTTGGGTGTCGCTGCTGCGATCGCCTTGGTGGTGGCGTTTACAACCCAGTACATTTTCAAAACGCTGTTTCTCATACAGCTACCCTGAGGTCGACATGCCAGATTTCTCCCTTGTTGCGGTTGCTTTTTACAACGCACTTTCGCCAGACCAATTGTTCATTACACTTTGGGCAACGTTGCTTGGTGTGATCATCGGCATGATGCCAGGGCTGACGGCCACAATGGGCCTCGCACTGTTGACTACTCTGACGTTTCAGATGGAAAGCGGCTCGGCCATCACCGCGCTTCTGGGGATGTATGTCGGAGCAATTTATGGCGGCAGCCGAACCGCGATCATCCTGAATATGCCGGGTACCCCGGCCAGCGCTGCCACAACCTTGGATGGCTATCCCTTGGCCCGTCAATCGCGCGCCCGTGAAGCGCTGGGATTAGCCACAATTGGGTCGCTATTTGGCACCCTTGTAGGGGTATTACTGTTGGTGTTCACAGCCCCATTGCTGGCGGGATATGCCCTCAAATTCGGGTCGTATGAATTTTTCTGGCTGGCGCTGTTTGGCGTTGTCATTTCTGGGCGACTTACCTCCATGGACGATCCTCTCAAAGGGTGGATCGCCGGGTTTCTCGGTTTGATTATCGCGATGGTCGGGCAGGAGCAGGTCTTTGCCTATGCGCGGTATAGCTTTGATTATCAGCCGCTGACCGGTGGCGTCAGTCTTATCCCAGCCATGGTTGGCGCGTTTGGGCTGGCTGAAATCCTGTCGAATATTACCGGCAGCAAGACCCCGATAATTGCGGAAAACAAAGGTCGTATCCTACCAAGATTTCGTGAGCTGTTGCGTTACTCACCAACCATTGGACGCTCTGGAGTGGCGGGCACACTGATGGGGTTGATACCTGGTGTTGGCGAAGACATCGGGGCCTGGGTATCTTACGCCATTGCCAAGCGGTTCAGCCGCGAGAAAGAGATGTTTGGCAAAGGCTCCAAAGAGGGCCTGATTGCTGCGGAAACCGGCAATTCCGCCGCAGTGCCGGGCGCGATCATTCCTGTCCTGACACTGGGCATTCCCGGGTCTGCCCCGTCAGCGGTGTTGCTGGCGGCGATGGTCATTCACGGCATTCAGCCGGGCCCGCTAATCATGATCCAAAGTGCCGGAATGGTCTACGGCGTTGTGGCGGCCATTGTCTTGTCCGCGATCGCTATGACGCTCTATGGAATTTTGCTGACCAGCCCGTTGTTGTTGGTCTTGCGGATCCCGCGCGAACGGTTGCTGCCGATTATTTTCGTGCTCTGTGTGGTTGGTTCCTTTGCTATTGCCGCACGCGAATTTGACGTCTGGATCATGCTTGCCTTTGGTAGTTTTGGCTTTGTATTGCGGCAAATGAACTATCCGATGGCGCCGCTTGTGTTGGGTCTGGTGCTTGGGGAAATCCTCGACAAAAGCCTGAGGCGAGGTCTGATTTTGTCCGAAGGATCACTCGAACCATTCCTGACCCGCCCGGTAAGTGCAGTTTTGGCCATCGCGACGCTGGCCAGCATTGCTGCAATTGCTATTGCGGGGTTTAAGTCTCTAAGGCCCAAAAAACAGGGCTAACTCTGGGCCTTGGGCGATTGTGAGACCGGGTTGTTTTGCGGTAAATGCACGCCGGTCTTGATCGGCGGATATTTCTCAGTACGTCGGCACTCTCTAAGTGAACTATGAAGCTCTGCCTCTGGCCACGTTAACACACTGATATAAAGCAAAGAGCAGGCGGTCATGGACATGTCGGTGTCCAGATCCTTTGGAATTGCCGGTTAAATGTAACTAAATTTTGGAGATATAGCCTGCCTGTTTGGCCGCTTTTTCCGGGGACGTTCACAAATGATTAAGCCGCTGGGTGTTGAGGTGGAGCGAAGAACTCGATCTTGCCTAGGAGGGAATGAAAGTGTGGAGTCAATTCAATCAGGCCGTTGCCAACCGCGCGCCGGCACCAGTCGAAAGCGATCCCAGTGATCAGGAATTTGAGAAGTTTATCTACCTGATTAGCCATGATGTGCGCGCTTCTGTCCGGGCTCTGATCGAGCTGCCACAATGGATCGAAGAAGATCTATTGGAGGAGGGCCGAGAACTGCCGGCAACAGTTACCAGAAGTATTCGAATGATGAACACGCATACGTTTCGTCTTGACCGGATGCTAAACGATTTACTAGTGCACTCGCGGATCAGCCGGATGCAGACATTCCGTGCGAACGACCTGAATGCAGCAATCGACACCGTGCTGGAAAAAGTGACTGTTCCAGAAGGGTTTAAGATAGAACGGGAACTGAATGGCCATAGTGTCTATATGGGGGAGCGGGACGTTCTCACCATGCTAGAGGCCTCCATTTCCAACTCAATCAAGCACCACGATCGCGAGTCCGGGACGATCCGGATATCTGCACAAGTGGGGTCTGGCGAATTGATCCTGGAAATCAGCGATGACGGTCCCGGAATCGACCCTGAATACCGCGAAAAGGTGTTCGAGGCGATGGCGATGCTCCAGCCGCGCGATGAAGTGGAGGGCTCCGGTATGGGGCTGACACATATTCGCAAAATTGCCGAAGACTGCGGCGGAAACGCTGAGTGGCTGGATGTGGACACTGACCGTGGCAGCCGCTTGGAAATTCGCTTGCCGCTCTATTCATGAGGTTTACGTTGAGTGTGGTCGCACTATCTTTCTGTTGAGCTCCAAGCTCCCTCCTATCCGGTTGAAGGACAGATCCAAGTCAGAGCAACCTCCCTCATGCCCGTATCAATACGGGACAGACATGCCACTTAAACCTAGGCGCTAACTCCGGGGGAAAGCCTATAATGCGTTCGAAATTCACAGACCCCATTCTGCATTGCCTGATCATCGAAGACAGCGAGTTTGATCAGGAAATGATGCGCCGTGCAGTTAAAGCTGCTCGGGACAAGATACTAGTAAAGACCGTGACCACGTTGCAGGCTGCCCGCAAAGCGTTGATGGAAGGCCCTGTTTCATTTATCTTGCTGGATAACTCTCTTCCTGATGGGAAGGGCGCCGATTTTGCTGTGGAACTGGCACAATACCCCAAACTGGCCCGCATTCCGATCATAATCGCATCGGATTGGCCGTCGCCCTTTATGTGGGACAAGGCGAATGAAGCGGGCGTCAAATTTGTGGTGAGCAAGTCAGATTTCAAGCCCGAGTTGATCCGCAAGGTCCTGAACATTTCTTGACACTGTTCAGAAGGTCTGCGGCCATATGATCTCTTGATCTGGCTCCTTCCAATATCAAGGTTGGAGCCAAATCAGTGCCCTGTTCCACTGACGTTTCATTGCTGTAGCGTCGAGCAGGATCAGCGACTTTTCAATCCCTCTGACATATCGCCGAGACACTGGCCAAATCAGCTGATGGAAAACCCGCCGACCTCGGCAAGTTGCGCCACGATCTCCGAGATGCCCTTGTTGTGTTTCAGGCTGGCGAAGAAATGTGGCCCGTCGCCGCGCATGCGTTTTGCGTCCCGGTCCATCACCTCCAGCGAGGCGCCGACATAGGGGGCCAGATCTGTTTTGTTGATGACCAATATATCAGACCGGGTGATCGCCGGGCCGCCTTTGCGCGGGATTTCTTCGCCAGCAGCAACGTCGATGACATAGATGGTCACGTCGGCTAGTTCGGGGCTAAAGGTAGCTGACAGATTATCGCCGCCGCTTTCAATCAACACAATCTCTAGGTCTGGATGTCGGCCCTGCATCTCAGCAATTGCGGCCAGGTTGATCGAGGCATCTTCGCGGATTGCAGTATGCGGGCAGCCGCCGGTTTCCACGCCAATCACCCGGTCTTGCGGCAGGATCTGCATGCGCATCAGCGCCTCGGCATCTTCCTGTGTGTAGATGTCGTTGGTTATGACACCGATCGAGTGGGTCTTGGACAAGATGCGCGCCAGAGCAGCGGTCAGAGTGGTCTTGCCTGCTCCGACCGGGCCGCCGATGCCAATCCGTAAAGGACCATTGAATGTGCTCATGAGCGAAACATCCTTGAATATTGGGTTTCATGTTGCATCGACTTGATGTCGGCCAAAAAGCAGGATCCGCTAAGATCGGATATATCCGACTTAAGTGCATCCTGCGCCAATTGGGCGATCAAAGGGGCCAGGCCTGTCAGGATGCGCTGGCCCTCCACTTGGCCCACCGGCATCAACCGCTGCGCCGCGGCCACAAGGTTAGACACAAAGGAATGCAGATACATATGCACCGTCGCCTCCAGCGGCAGATCGTGCAGCCGTGCGGCATAGCCAAGTGCAACAGGGTAGGTCAGCTTGGCAATCTCGTGGCCGGATATCGCGGCTGTTGTCTGGCAAAACGCCGCGCCCTGCAGATTGGTTTCCGCCAGGCGCTCTTTGGACGGAGCAAAGGCGCGTGCCATCTGGTCAATGTCCTGTAAGTCTTCGGCATCCCTGTGGCGATAGGCTGCGACCAGCAATATTGGATCACTGTAGCCGGCACCGCTGGTCAGTAGATCCTCTAGCCAAAGCCTCAGATCATCAACCGAGCCAATGGCCCCGGTCTCCACCGCAGCTTCCAGCCCATGGGAATAGGCAAAGGCCCCGACCGGGTAGGCGGGGGACAGCCATTGCTGCAACAGCGTGATGCCTGGATCAATGCGCATGCGAATGGGTGCGCCCGTGGCCATAGGCGCCGCCTTCGGGGGTAAAGGCCTCGGTGACCTCGGTCAGTGTCGCGCCCAACAGGATCAGCATGTCGTGGATTACGTGGTCGTGCTGGATCAGCAGGCGGGTTGGCTCGATCTGGCAGGGGGTGTGGCGATTGCCAATATGCCAGGCCAGAGGGGTCAGGTCATCACCGGTAATCTGCAGCAGTTTTTCTGGGGCCGCGATCACCTCGATCTCGCCGCCACCTTCCAGCATCAGCACGCCCTTGTGGTCCAGTGATGTGGTTTGGGGCAGATCGATCAGCAGTTTTTCACCCGCTTGGGTGGTCAGCACTTTGCGGCGCATGAAACGCGCGTCGTAGTCAAGCACAACCCGATCAACCGGGGCCGGGTCATGCGCATGGCCGTGATAGGCACGGCAGGTCATCGACGGGACGCTCATGTCAGCGCCCCTTGATGGGTATGGCTTACATCCAGTGACCAAAGACGTGCATCACGATGTCTTCGCGACGCAGGCCTTTTTTCGCCAGTTGTTCGTCGCTCAGCGCCTGCAGTTGCAGGATCTGCAAATAGCGCGGGTTGGCTTCGGCCACGTTGATCAGACCGTTGAAAATGGCCGACAGGCTGCGCTTGAGAACAGCGAAAGGGGACCGGACGGATACTGCTGTCTGTGTTGTTGCTGCGATTGCCATTGGAGCATACTCCTGAATTTGTGATCATGTTCTGTTGATCACAGAAGTATGCTGCATGTGCAGCATGCACCAGTGTTGGTTGGGAAGTTCCGTCATGCGCTGAGGACATACCGTCATTAAAATTTTGCATATTCAGCCTCTTAGAACAGGAAGTAGCGTTGGGCCATCGGCAGCACTTCGGCTGGCTGACAGGTCAGTAACTCGCCATCGGCGCGTACTTCATAGGTTTCAGGGTTCACTTCCATATGCGGAGTGGCATTGTTCAGGATCAGGTCCGACTTGCCAATGTTGCGGGTGTTGCGCACGGCCACGGTCTGTTTGGCCAGGCCCAGTTTATCCCGCAGGCCATCCGCCTGCGCTGCCTCAGACACAAAGGTCACAGAGCTGTTTTCCAGTGAACGGCCAAGGGCGCCAAACATCGGTCGGGTATAGACTGGCTGCGGTGTTGGGATTGACGCATTGGGGTCGCCCATCTGCGCACAAACGATAGTACCCGACATCAAGATCATCTCGGGCTTGACCCCAAAGAACGCCGGGTTCCACAGCACCAGATCGGCGCGTTTGCCTTCAGCGATGCTGCCAATCTCATGGGAAATGCCATGGGCGATGGCCGGGTTGATGGTGTATTTGGCAATATAGCGCCGCACCCGGAAGTTATCGTTTTCGCCGGTCTCCTCACTCAGACGCCCGCGCTGTTTCTTCATCTTGTCGGCGGTCTGCCAGGTGCGGATCAGCACTTCGCCGACACGGCCCATGGCCTGACTGTCCGACGCAATGATCGAAAACGCACCCATGTCATGCAGGATATCTTCTGCGGCAATGGTCTCGCGGCGGATACGGCTCTCGGCAAAGGCGACGTCTTCGGGGATCGACTTGTCCAGATGGTGACAGACCATCAGCATATCCAGATGCTCTTCCAGCGTGTTGACAGTGAAGGGCCGCGTCGGGTTGGTCGATGACGGCAGCACGTGCTCTTCGCCACAGATCTTGATGATGTCCGGTGCGTGACCACCACCTGCGCCCTCGGTGTGAAAGGCGTGGATGGTGCGGCCCTTCATGGCGCCAAGAGTATGTTCTACAAAACCGCTCTCGTTCAATGTATCGGTATGGATCATCACCTGAACATCCATCGCATCGGCCACACTCAGGCAGCAGTCGATGGTCGCAGGGGTGGTGCCCCAATCCTCATGCAGCTTCAGTGCACAGGCACCGCCCTTCACTTGTTCTTCCAAAGCAAAGGGCAGGCTAGCGTTGCCCTTTCCAGCAAAGGCCAGGTTCATCGGCAGCGCGTCTGCGGCCTGCATCATGCGCCCAAGGTGCCAGGCACCGGGGGTACAGGTGGTGGCCAAAGTGCCATGCGCCGGCCCGGTGCCACCGCCCAGCATGGTGGTCAGGCCCGAATGCAACGCGTCTTCGATCTGTTGTGGGCAGATGAAATGAATATGGCTGTCAAAGCCGCCAGCGGTCAGGATCCTGCCTTCGCCCGCGATGATCTCGGTTCCGGGGCCAATGATGATATCCACGCCGGGTTGCGTGTCCGGGTTTCCAGCCTTGCCCAGCTTGGCAATGCGCCCGTCTTTCAGCCCCACATCCGCCTTGAAGATGCCTGAGTGATCAACGATCAGTGCATTGGTAATCACCGTATCCACAGCCCCGTCAGAGCGGGTGATTTGCGATTGCCCCATGCCATCGCGGATCACCTTGCCACCGCCAAATTTGACCTCTTCGCCGTAAGTAGTGAGGTCTTTTTCCACCTCGATGATCAGATCAGTATCAGCCAGACGCAGACGGTCGCCTGTGGTGGGGCCATACATCGCGGCATAGTCGGAACGTTTAATCTTGGCGGGCATTTACGGGGCACCTTCATTTTTGGCGATGATTGTTGTCAGGCGGACAACGCAATCAGACAATTTGTCTAGACCAATGAAAAAAATCTTCGTTGCACTAGTTCGGTCCGAGGATACAAAGAAACCCGGATTTCCATTCGGTGTTGGCCAATTCAAATTCAGCAGACGATGATGAATGATTTGGTGGCACAATTCCTGGACAGTTAGATTGTAGCTTTGGTTCAGTTGGAATTTTGGACCGATACTGCCGGGAAGTGAAAGTTGAGATTTTCCAAAGTCCACAATCTCCTCAGGGGCGGTTCTTAGATCGTTGAAATTTCCGCCAACCGCCCCGGAAGCTACGCAGGAATCAGCTTCTTCGATTAGCCGTCGCAAGAAAAACGCGAAATTTAGAAGCCGTTTTTCAAATTCGAAAACCGAAAGACCGGCCTCTTCAAAGCTTTCCTCTCCCCCTAGATTATTGAAGGATAGCCATAATTCCTCGTCATTCTCAGCCAAGAAGTCTGCCCATTTTTCCAACGCAAAAATCAAAGCGCGCCCATAACCTTTTGATTAAACCCATACACACGGCGTGCCCCTGAAATCGGGATCAAGTTCACCTCGCGCCGCTGACCGGGCTCAAACCGAACTGCAGTGCCTGCGGCGATATCCAGTCGCGTGCCGTAGGCCGCATCGCGGTCGAACTCTAGGCCAGGGTTGCTTTCGGCGAAGTGGTAGTGACTGCCCACCTGAATCGGGCGGTCACCGGTGTTGGCGACCATCAGCGTCACCGCCTGCGCTCCCTCATTCAGCACCAGATCGCCCTCAGCCGGAAACAGCTCTCCGGGGATCATTTGCGGGTGTTCCGGGCGTAGGCCAGAACGGATGCGCCAGCGATAGCCGTCAGACCCAGCACTAGCGGTAACCAGCTGCTGGCCTCGTGCGGGTGGATATGCGGGCCGCTGTGGGCCAGGGCAGGGGAGGCAAAGGCCATCAATGGCAGTAGTGTCAGAGTTTTCATCTCAATGTCCTTATCGAATGGGGTTGTGAACGGTGACCAGTTTGGTGCCGTCGGGGAATGTCGCCTCAACCTGCACCTCGGGGATCATCTCAGCGATGCCGTCCATGCATTGCTCTACCGTGACGATTTCGGCCCCGGCTTCCATCATGTCGGCAACCGAGCGGCCATCGCGGGCACCTTCAACAACGGCGTCGGTGATCAGGGCAATCGCCTCGGGGAAGTTCAGCTTGACGCCACGGGCCAATCGCTTGCGGGCGACCTCGGCCGCCATGGCGATCAGCAGCTTGTCTTTTTCACGGGGGGTCAGGTTCATGTCATAGTCTCCAGCACAGCGGCAAGCCATTGTCGGTCAGCCGGTCAAGAATGGGTAAAAGCGATTTGCGCAGCACAAAACTGTCTTCGGCCAGTAGCCGCATCACCAACAGATCATTGCCAATCAGGGATACGCCGCCGGTTTTGGGCAGGGCATCGCGGATAAACGCCAGATGACGTTCGGCATCGGGGGCGGTAAAAATGACATTGGCCATAGATTGTGCGCCATTGGCCACAGCTGGCCGGGCCAGTCGAGCGGTGACATCCCCATCCAGTTTTACCGCGTCATAATAAAGACGCTGCCCGGACCGGCGAATGTCGATACGATCACAGAAATGGGCCTGTGTCAGGGTTTCGCCCATGGCAACCCGGCCAAACACCAATGGCTCGACAATCAGCAATTCCGCATCCTCTGCCAGATCAGCGGTCAGTCGGCGTTGGAACGCGCAGTGGTTATACAGAATGGTTTCCTGAGGCATCCAGTTTAGGCGGGCACCTGATCCAACACGCAGACGGGTGTCCATTCGACCCATCTGGCCGGGTTGCGCACGATAAACCCGTTCAGCGGCCTGTGTTGTCAGTGTCATATCACAGGCGTCGCCAGCCTCGGCCGCAATGGAAAAACGGTCCCCGCCGGTGATGCCGCCAGCCGTATTGATCATCACCGCCTCAAACCCCGAGGCCCTGCGGGGAAACAGCAGTTTCAGCGCACCGGATTGACGCAGGTTTGCCAACCGGGTCTTGCCATTTTTCAGATGCGCAACAACCCGCGTCGCGCCAATGGCGCGCGGTTGATCTGTGACGGCTGCCACAGTGGTTATGTCTTGCCGGATCGAAATGACGGTGTCCTCTAAAGCCGAGTGCTTGCCGGAATATTGAGCACAGCAAACTGCGGAAAACTAGAAAACTGGCAGTATCGAAGGCTGGCAAAAGTAGAGTTGGGCAAAAAATAGGCGCAACCGGAATAAACCGCACACTTATTAGTCATTCGATTTGTTTGAGACCCAATATGACCGCGCGGCAGTTGCTAATCAGGCTGTCTCGCAGAACTTCTTGTGCGACTGGGGCGGCAACTACTTTTTCTGTCTCGGCTTATAGGTGTGTGACGACCATACGAATTGGACCTCGAAGCGGCCGCCACACGATTTGCAACGAAACGTTGCAGGGTTGACGTAGTAGTGCTGCCGTTGAAAGGCAAGTATTCCTACGAGCCCTGCCTGGGGAGATATTATGACCTTTCTGAAGAAAACCGCCGCCAGCGTTCTGGCTCTGAGCGTTATGTCAGGCGCCGCCTTCGCCGGTGACACCATCAAAGTTGGCGTTCTGCACTCGCTGTCGGGCACCATGGCGATTTCCGAGACCACTCTGAAAGACACCATGCTGATGCTGATCGACGAGCAAAACGCCAAGGGCGGATTGCTGGGCAAGCAGCTGGAAGCTGTAGTTGTTGACCCCGCGTCCGACTGGCCGCTGTTTGCGGAAAAAGCTCGTGAATTGATCTCTGTACACGAGGTCGACGTGATCTTTGGCAACTGGACCTCTGTGTCTCGTAAATCGGTTCTGCCTGTGATTGAAGAGTTGAACGGTCTGCTGTTCTACCCGGTTCAGTACGAAGGCGAAGAAAGCTCCAAGAACGTATTCTACACCGGTGCTGCTCCAAACCAACAGGCGATCCCTGCCACTGATTACTTCCTCGAAGAGCTGGGTGTCGAGAAATTCGCGCTGCTGGGCACCGACTATGTCTACCCACGCACCACCAACAACATTCTTGAGGCTTACCTTCAGGGCAAAGGCGTCGCAGACAGCGACATCTTTGTAAACTACACGCCATTTGGTCACTCGGACTGGTCCAAGATCGTCGCTGACGTTGTTGCGCTGGGCGCTGACGGCAAAAAGGTCGGCGTGATCTCAACCATCAACGGCGACGCCAACATCGGCTTCTACAAGGAACTGGCAGCGGCTGGTATCTCGGCGGATGACATCCCTGTTGTGGCGTTCTCGGTGGGTGAAGAAGAACTGTCCGGTTTGGACACTTCCAACCTGGTTGGCCATCTGGCAGCCTGGAACTACTTCCAGTCGGCTGACACCGAGGTCAACGAAGCCTTTGTCGCCAAGTGGAAAGAGACCATGGGCGAAGAGCGTGTGACCAACGACCCAATGGAAGCCCACTATATTGGCTTCAACATGTGGGTGAACGCGGCAACCGCTGCTGAAACCGTTGACGTGGATGCCGTCCGGACTGCGATGTATGGCCAGGAATTCGGAAACCTGACTGGCGGTACTGCCGTTATGCTGCCAAACCACCACCTGGCCAAGCCAGTTCTGATTGGTGAAATCCAGGACGATGGCCAGTTCGACATCATCAGCCAGACTGACGAAGTCAATGGCGATGCATGGACCGACTTTCTGCCAGAATCTGCGGTTCTGATCTCGGATTGGAAAGAGCTGGGCTGCGGTATGTACAACACCACAACCAAGACCTGCGTTCAGACACTGTCGAACTACTAAGGTTCGAATAACTATGACGAGAGCCACCCGGCTCTCGTCCCTCCCTGGGCGGAACCATTACCATGATACGAAGACTATTTGCGTGCCTTGCACTGATGTGCTGGTGCCAGGCCGGGCTTGCCCAGGGCATTACGGTGCAGGAGATCCTGCAAGAGAACAAAACACTGGTCGAGAAATTATCTCGTAAGACCATCGGGCCGGTGATCGAGCAAATCGCAGCTAGCGATCTACCACAGGCACAAGGATTTTTGGAAGCCTTGGCGACCAAGCAGGTTTGGCAACGTCGGTCAGACGGGTTGTTTTTCATCGCCACCGAAGTGGCCAAGCGCCAATATACTCTCAGCGACCCGGACGGTGCTTCCGTTGTCGGAGAATTCGCCAAGAAACAGCTGAAGCAGCTGAAACCAAACAGCGGTGTGCGGGCGCTGATCGCCACCGCCCTGGTGCAATTCCAATTGAGTGATGCAGATCCCGCCAAACGGGCTGAGGCGCTGCTGGCCATGGAGCGCGCACCTGCCGCTGATCAACTGGCGCCGCTGCGCGCCTCTATCGAGAGTGAGCCGGACGCGGTTCTGAAAGCCCGCAAATCCCGCCTGGAACGGCTGCTGACCATTTCCTTTGATCCGGATGATGCAATCCGCGTTGCCGCGATCCAGTCGTTTGACGGCGATTTGGGCGTGGATGTCCGCGCGACCCTAAATCCTTTGGTGGTCAAAACCCTAAACGTCACCGCAGGTGACCTGCCAGGTGACGTCAATATCGTCGGAATTGTAAAACCGGGCAGTGACGATCTGGACCGGGTGCAGGCCTATGATCTTCTCGTCGACAGCAAACTGGCCCCGGCGCCAACAACACCGGCTGACATTCGCGCTGCTCTGGCCGACCATATCGACGGTACGCAGGTGGCAAATGTGTCTGTTGATCAACTATCGGATCCTGTGATCCGGCGTCAGGCCTATGACCGCTTGGCAGAGCAATCCCTGGTCCCTACCTTTACGGGCGAGGAAGACATCACCAAGACACTGGACGATTACACTTTCTACGAAACCTATGCCGAGCCTTCGGCCACAGTCACCACTGCCGCCAACGAGGCCCTGACCACGATCGAGTTGAAGGTCGGCCTGAATCAGGCCTTTGATCTGGGGCTGGATGCGATTTCCCTAGCCTCGATCTACTTCCTGGCCGCCATTGGACTGGCCATCACATTCGGAGTGATGGGCGTGATCAACATGGCCCACGGCGAGTTCATCATGATGGGCGCCTATACCGGTTACGTGGTGCAGCAGATCATCCCCAACCACACCATCTCCATCCTTGTCGCCTTGCCGCTGGCCTTTGCAGTGACCTTCGCTGCGGGTGTCGCGATGGAGCGGCTGGTAATCCGCTATCTCTATAATCGCCCGCTGGAGACACTGCTGGCCACCTTCGGGATCTCGATTGCACTGCAGCAGCTGGCCAAGAACATCTTTGGTACTCAGGCGCGTCCGCTGACTGCTCCGGGCTGGCTGGATGGTGCTTGGGTGATGAATGACGTGGTGTCGATCAGTTACATCCGCATCGCCATCTTCATTCTGGCGCTGATCTTCCTTGGCGTATTCCTGTTCATCATGAAGCGCACCCGGTTGGGTCTGGAAACCCGCACCGTCACCCAGAACCCGCGCATGGCCGCATCAATGGGCATCAACCCCGAGCGCGTGAATATGCTGACCTTTGGTCTGGGTTCGGGCATCGCTGGGGTTGCAGGCGTGGCCATCGGGCTGTTCGCCAAGGTCACTTCGGAAATGGGCAACGATTACATCGTGCAAAGCTTCATGACCGTGGTTGTCGGCGGTGTTGGCAACATCTGGGGTGCCTTGGCGGGCGCCACCATGATTGGCTTCCTGCAAAAAGGCATCGAATGGGGCAACCCGTCGAACACGCTGGCCGCGCAGACCTACATGATCATCTTCATCATCATTTTCATCCAGTTCAGACCTCGCGGCATCATCGCGCTCAAGGGTCGTGCGGCAGGAGATTAACCCATGCGGACATCCTTTATCGCTAAAAACCCGTCGGTGCTGATCTTTCTGCTGGTGCTGGCCGTGTTCACTATCACCGTCACCATCCTGTCCGAGGGGTTTGGCATCGGCCTAATCTCCACCAGCTTTATCAAGACGCTGGGCAAGACCCTGTGTCTGTGTCTGATCGCGGTTGCCATGGATCTGATCTGGGGCTTCACCGGCATCCTGTCGCTTGGCCATTTCGCCTTCTTCGGGCTGGGCGGTTACATGATCGGCATGTGGTTGATGTATGAGCGCACCCGCCTGATCGTCACCGAGGCGCTGATGCAGGGACAGATCCCGCCCACAGATACCGAGATCATCGACGGCATCGGCAACCAGATCTTTGGCGTGGTTGGCAGCAGCGACTTCCCACTGGTCTGGGCCTTCGCAGACAGTCTGGGCATTCAATTGCTGCTGGTGGTTCTAGTGCCCGGCCTGTTGGCGCTGGTGTTCGGATGGTTGGCCTTCCGCAGCCGCGTCACTGGCGTTTACCTGTCGATCCTGACCCAAGCCATGACCCTGGCGCTGGCGCTGTATCTGTTCCAGAACGACAGCGGCTTGCGCGGCAACAACGGGTTGTCCGGCTTGCAAAACTTACCGGGGGTCGAAGCACCTCAGTCCATTGTATCGATGTGGTTCTTCCTCGCCTCAGCCTTGGCGCTGGCGCTGGGCTATGTGCTGGCCGCCTGGATTGTCTCGGGCAAGTTCGGCTCGGTCATTCGTGGCATTCGCGACAATGAAACACGGGTGCGTTTCCTGGGTTATTCGGTCGAGAGTTTCAAACTGGCGATGTTCACCCTCACCGCCTGCATCGCCGCCATCGCCGGCGCGCTGTATTACCCGCAAGCGGGTATCATCAACCCAGCTGAGCTGGTGCCCATCGCCTCGATCTATCTGGCGGTCTGGGTCGCCATTGGTGGGCGCGGGCGGCTGTACGGCGCGGTGATCGGTGCGGGCTTTGTCAGTCTGATCTCCAGCTGGTTCACTGGCGGTCAAGCTCCCGACATTCCATTGGGGTTCTACACCATCAAATGGGTCGACTGGTGGCTGGTGCTGCTGGGGCTGTCCTTTGTCACCGTCACCCTGTTTGCGCCCAAAGGCATCGGCGGGCTGTTTGACCTCTTCAAAAAGGAGAGCAACACATGAGCACGCTTCTCGAAGTCTCGGGTGTTTCGGTCAGCTTTGACGGGTTCAAAGCGATCAACAACCTGTCGTTCCAGATCGCCGAGGCCGAAATGCGCGCGGTGATCGGCCCCAACGGCGCAGGCAAGACCACATTCATGGACATTGTCACCGGCAAAACCCGCCCGGACGAGGGTCGGGTGATCTGGGGCGAGAAATCGATCTCGCTGTTAAGCATGAACGAGGCCCAGATCGCGCGCGAAGGCATTGGCCGTAAGTTCCAGAAACCCACCGTGTTTGAGGATCAAAGCGTGCGGGAAAACTTCCTGATGGCGCTGAAAAAGGATCGCGGGTTTCTTGCGGTGCTGCTGTATCGGCCCAGCAAGGCGGATTTGGCGCGCGTTGATGAACTGGCCGAAGAGGTCGGTTTGGCGAATGAACTGGGCCGATTGGCCGGAGAGCTGAGTCACGGTCAGAAACAATGGCTGGAAATTGGCATGTTGCTGGCGCAGGAACCACGCCTGCTGCTGGTCGACGAACCCGCCGCCGGCATGACACCGGAAGAACGCGAACATACGTCCGCACTGCTGGTGGCCGCCGCCAAAACCCGCGCGGTTGTGGTGGTGGAACACGATATGGAATTTGTACGCCGCTTGGGCTGCAAGGTCACCGTGTTGCACGAAGGCGCAGTGCTGGCCGAGGGATCACTGGATCACGTGACCTCAAATTCCGACGTCATCGACGTTTATCTGGGGCGATAACATGCTGAAACTCAAAGACCTCACGCTGCATTACGGGCACTCACAAATCCTGCGCGACATCTCACTGGAGGCTCGCGCCGGCGAAGTCACCTGTGTAATGGGCTGCAACGGCGTTGGTAAAACCAGCCTGATGAAGGCGATCACCGGCACGCATTTGCGATCCGGTGGGAAAATGTGGCTGGACGGCCAGGAAATGGGCATGGAGCCTGCCCATGTGCTGGCCCGCGCCGGGATTGCCTCGGTGCCGCAGGGCAGGGACATCTTTCCCCTGCTGACCGTGCGCGAGAACCTGGAAACCGGCTTTGCCTGTCTGCCGCGCGATCAGCACCAGATCCCAGATCACATATTCGACCTGTTCCCGGTGCTGCGTGACATGATCACCCGACGTGGTGGCGATTTGTCTGGGGGGCAGCAGCAACAACTTGCGATTGCCCGCGCCCTAATCACCCGGCCAAAGCTGTTGATCCTGGACGAGCCAACCGAAGGCATTCAGCCCAATATCATCCAGCAAATCGGCGAAGTTATCCGTATGCTGCGTGATCAAGGCGACATGGCGATCATCTTGGTCGAGCAGTTCTTTGAATTTGCCTATGGGCTGGCCGATCAATGTATCGTGCTGCGCCGGGGTGAGATTATTCTGGAGGGTGCCAAGGAAACGCTGTCGCGGGAAGCGCTGCTCGAGGGTGTCTCGGTCTGATAAAACCACTTTCCCTACGATGCTAAGTATGCCAACTTTTGTGTCATGAAAACTCAGTTCAAAACCCCCGCTGGCGACCCTGTTTCACGCTTTTGCTTTGGCACCATGCAGTTTGGAGGCAAAGCCGATGCCTCTGCCAGCCAGGCGCTGTATGACGCCTGCCGCGATGCGGGTATCAATTTCTTCGACACCGCTGATGTTTACACCGGCGGCACATCGGAGACGCTGCTGGGGGGCTTTGCCAAATCTGAACGTGATAAACTGGTCATCGCCAGCAAGGTCGGGGCCGAGGGCGGCAGCAGTCGCAAAAACATCCTGACCCGATTTGATGGATGCCGCAGCCGCTTGGATATGGATTTTGTTGATATCCTGTACCTGCATCGCTGGGATGATGAGACCCCGCTGGAAGAAAGCTTTGAAACTCTGGCCGAGCTGCAGCAATCCGGCAAAATCGGCGCCATCGGTGTATCCAACTATTCTGCCTGGCAGATCATGAAAGCGCAGGCGGTTGCCGAGTCTTTTGCGACAAGCATCAGTATCCTGCAGCCAATGTATAGCCTGGTGAAACGTCAGGTCGAAGTTGAAATGCTACCCATGGCCCTCAGCGAAGGTTTTGCCGTGGCGTCATATTCGCCGCTTGGCGGTGGCTTGTTGACTGGAAAATACGCCGGTGGTGATGGCGGGCGACTGGTTGATGACACTATGTACAAGGCGCGTTATGGCGTTGATTGGATGCATCAAGCGGCGCAGGATCTGTCAGCGCTGGCCAAGGATCACACTGTAGACCCGGCGACTTTGGCAGTGGCCTGGGTGGCGTCGAACCCGGCCATCACCTCACCCATCATCAGTGCGCGGTCGGTGGACCAACTGGCCCCATCATTGGCGGCGCTTGATCTTGATCTCAGCGACGAGCTGAAGGCCCAACTGACAGCGCTGACCCCAACTCCAGCCCCGGCAACGGACCGTTTGGAAGAGGCTTAAAGGAGCGGGCTGATTTATGTCAGCCCGTCCCAGATCAACTTGGCTCCGGTGCAGCTGAGCAGCACATAGGTCAGAGCGAAAAAGAGTTTCTCGGGCACGCGGTGGTGCAGTTTGACCCCAATCCATGCGCCGATCAGGGCAAAGGGGGCCAGCACCAGGTCAACTTTTAGCGTTTCAAGGGTGAACAGCCCCAGAAATCCATAGGGAATGAATTTGACGGCATTCAGTACGCCAAAGACCAAAATGGTTGAGGCCTGGTATTCGGTTTTGCTCATCCGACGGCCCAGCAAGTAAACAGCGGCTGGTGGGCCCCCAGCGTGGCTGACAAAGCTGGTGAAGCCGGCAACCAGACCCGCGACGGCGCCAACCCATTGTGGAAAGGGGGGGCGCTCGGCCAGATGTTTGCGCAGGGACTGCGACAGTTGCCAGGCGACAAACCCAATTGAGATCACCCCAATCAAAACCCGCATCGCATCGGCATCAACCAAGCGATACAGCAACGTCCCCAACAGCACTCCGGGTAAACCACCGGCCAGCAGCAACAGTGAGTCCCGCAGCTTCCATTTCCCCCAATAGGGTTTCAGGGACGCCAAATCGACCAACATCAGCAGCGGTAACATCAAGGCCAGGGCGACGCCCGGTTCAAGGATGATTGCGAGAATGCCCGACGAGGCAAAGGCCGCCCCGCCGCCAAACCCGCTTTTGCTGGCACTTGCAAAAATCACTGCCGGAATAGCAAAAAGGAAAAAATAACCTGATAGTTCAATCAAAATTCAGCCCGCCCACGCCCTAGAATGCTAGCGTTTTAGCGCTATCAGGCGTGGGCTTGCAAGCGGGCAGGGGCGGTTGGTCTTTAGACCCCAAGGTAGCGATGAATTTTGTCGGGATCGGCGCGCAGCTCAGCCGCGTCCAGCGTTTCGCGGGTCTGTCCATGTTCGATAAAGGCCACCTTGTTGGCAATCGACAAAACCGCATCTACCCGCTGTTCCACCAGTATGACTGCCACGCCTTCGTCGCGCATACGCACCACCACCTGGCGGATCTGTTCAATCATCGACGGCTGCAATCCTTCGGTCGGCTCGTCGAGCAACAACACCCGTGGCCGCAGACACAGCGCACGGGCGGTGGCCAGCATTTGTTGCTCGCCGCCTGACAATGTGCTGGCCTGCTGCTGCAGCCGTTCCCGCAAACGGGGAAAGATATCCAACACCCACTCGCGCGTGGCCTCGTCGGATTTGCAGGTCATCATACCCATCTCAATATTCTCAGCCACGGTCAGCTCAGAAAACAAACGGCGTCCTTGCGGTACATAGCCAACGCGTCGCGTGGGGATCTTGTGGGCGGGCAGGGCGCTGATCTCTTCGCCATCCAGATGGATGCTGCCCGACATCAGCGGCAGCAGCCCCATGATCGATTTCATGATGGTGGTCTTGCCAGCGCCATTGCGGCCCAGAATGCACAGAATCTCGCCGGGCTGGGCGGTCAGCGTCACGCCAAACAACGCCTGCACGCGGCCATAGGCAACTTGGATATCGTTGATTTCAAGCATCGGTGGTGGTCCCCAGATAAGCCGCTTGCACCGCCTCGTTTGCGTGGATCTCTTCGGGGGTGCCGGCCGCCAGGATCTCGCCGAAGTTCAGCACCGTGATATAGGCTGCTGTTTTCATCACCACATCCATATTGTGTTCGATCAGCAAAATGGTGGTTTCCCCCGCCAGCGAGTTGATTAGGTCGATGAAACTCGCAATCTCGGAATCTGCCAGCCCCTGCGTTGGCTCGTCCAGAATGAACAATCGTGGATCCTGCGCCAGTCCCATCGCGATCTCCAGCAGGCGCTGGTGACCATAACTCAGATCGCCGGCAATCTGATCCGCCCGGTCCATCAGCCCAACCCGAGCCAGCACGTCTGCCACCTTGGCATCCACCGCCGTCACATCCGATCCCAACCTCCGCCGCGCCGCCAAAGCCACGTTCTCATGCAGCGACAACCCGGCAAACACCGAGGTGATCTGGAAGGTATAGGCGATCCCCAGCGAGATCCGTTTGTGCGCGGGCAGGGCGTTGATGTTTTGCCCCTCAAAGAACACATCGCCACTGGTGGCCGCAATTCGCCCACAAAGCATGCCGACAAAGGTTGATTTGCCCGCACCGTTGGGGCCGATCAACGCCATGGTTTTGCCTTTGGGCAGGGCAAAGTCGATGTCTGTATTGGCCTTGATGCCGCCGTAGGTCTTGGTCAGCCCTTTGGTGGACAGGATATTCACGGCATCCATTTGAACACTCGCTTTCTAAGTTCGCCTGCCAGCCCTTGCGGTGCAAACAGTGTCAGCAACACCAGCACCACGCCGGCAATCAGCATATAGGCCGAGGTGATCGAGCTGCTCAGGTCGATGAGGTAGAACATGAAGATGACGCCGATCAGCGGCCCGATGGTGGTGCCAGCCCCGCCCAGCAGCACCCAGAGCAGCGGAAAGATCGAATACTGCACGGTGGCAAATGTCGCCCCGGCATAACCAAACAACAGCGCATAAGCCGCCCCTGCCAGACCTGAGATCGTGCCAGAGATGATGACCGCCTTCAGCTTATGGGTCACGGTATCATAGCCCAGCATCCGGGCGCGTTCCTCGTTCTCGCGGATCGCGACCAACGTGCGGCCAAACGGCGATTGCACCAGATGTGCCACCGCCAGAAAGCAGACTGAGAACAGCGCCAGCGCCGCGAAGTAGCGTCCGGTATCACTGCTTAGGTCCACGCCAAACAACACACGATCGGCTTGCTGTATTACAAAACCTTCGTCGCCGCGGGTATAGGTGCCAAAGTAAAGGATCGTCAGATATCCGGCCTGTGCGAACATCAGGGTGACGATCATGAAGGACACACCACTGGTGCGCAGAGCCAGAAACCCGATCACCGCCGAAATAACCAGTGCCGACGCCAGCCCGACCACCAGAGCAGGGGCGGTGGTCAGATCGAACAGCTCCATCGACAGACCTAGCCCATACATGCCGGCGGCAAAGAACAGCGCATGGCCAAGGCTCAGCAGCCCAGTGTAGCCGAACAGAAAGTTATAGCCGATGGCATAGACTGCCAGCACCATGATGCGCGACAGGTTGCCGACGTGATAGGTGGGCAGGATGAAAAACGCGACTGCAAGCAGGGTAATTGTGCCCAGATGCAGCAGGTTAGAACGTTGAGTATTGCTCACTAGGCCGATCTCCCCAGCAACCCTTGTGGGCGGAAGACCAGAACCATGGCCACCAGCAGCGTCGCGATGATCTTGGCTAGGGTCGGCGAGAAGAACACCGAGATGATGCCGTCGCTCATGCCGATCAGAATGGCGGCGATAATGGTGCCCGGCAGGCTACCAAGGCCACCAATGATCACGGTGATAAAGGCCAGCAGCAGCGGATCATGCCCCATCAGGTAATGCGCCTGCTGGATTGGAACCACCAGCACCGCGCCAACGGCGGCCAGTCCAGCGCCCAGTCCAAACACCCACATATAGACCCGGTCCACCGGCACGCCAAAGGCCAACGCGGTTTCGCTGTCCAATTGCGTGGCGCGCATGATCAGGCCGATTTTGCTGCGGGTGATCAGCAACCACAACGTGGTCAGGATGGCCACGGCAGCAACGATCACGAACAGTTTGTAGCTGGTAATGCTCAACCCCCAGGGCCAGAACATCGCAAAGCCGCCTTCTCCGTATTCGAACCACGGCAGGGCAAGGCGCGTGTTGAACGGCGGCTGTACGGGGCGCGCATCGGGGCCAAATGTCATCAGTGTGGTTTGCTGGATGATATACAACAATCCGATGGTCGCCACGATGGTCCGGTCCGGATCATAGTTGATCTTTTGCAGGATCAGCTTATCGGCAGCCGCAGCCAGCAGCCCAACCACCAGCGGCGCAATGCCTAGCGCCATCACAAAACCAATCGCAGGATGACCACCAATCAGCGATGTCACCCACCAGGCGATCACAGCGCCCAGCATATAAAATTCGCCATGTGCAACATTGACGACGCGCATCACGCCAAAAACAATGCTCAGCCCCATGGCGGTCAGGGCCAGGATTGCCGCCGTAACAGCGCCCTCAAGCGAGGCCAGAAGTAAGTGAGGACCAAAGTCCATGAGTAATAACCTCGGTTTGAAGAGTTGTAATGCCTGGCCGATAGGCCGGGCCGCGCCTCCCCAAGGTTAAGCGCGGCCCTATCTTTTGTAGACTAAACTAGGTCTTAGAAAGACTGAGTGGTGTAATCCACCTCGTCCTCATACAGACCATCCTCGATGGATGTCGTATGCTCGACCACCAACTTACCATCCGTAACTTTTGAGATGTACTGATGCCCAAAGGTCTGGTGCGTCTTGCCGTTGAAACGTTTCGCGCCCTGCGGATGATCATCCGACAGCGGCATATCCGACATCGCCTCAACAGCTTCGATCAGCTTCGCACGATCGGCCGGCCCCTGATAATTGGCAGTCTCCATGCCGCGTTTGATCACGTTCAGGGTCTCCCAGCAGCCGAACATGTGCGAGTAGGTCGACACGTCCTGTGCATCCTCCAGCGAGGCGCCATTATCATCGACGCCAACTGCGGCTCGATAGGCCTTGTCATGGCTGCTCTGGTCGGCCTGCGCATTGCGCGGGTTACCCTCCCAGAAATAGGTGCCCTCCAGGAACTCCAATCCGGGGCTCTTGATATCCACAGCTTCAAGGCTGTCGATAAAGCCAAAAATCTCGGGGCTGCTGGGGCCAAAGAACTCACCCAGTTCTTTGACGAAGGTTAGAACTGCGGGGCCAACCATCACGTGATAGATCACTTCGGTCTCACGCGGAATGCGCGGGAAATACTTGGTGAATGATGTCTCGGTTGGCGGAATGGCAATCGCCTCAACCACTTCTCCGCCCTGCGCTTCGATCGCGGCAGTAAAGAAATCGCGGTGATCATGACCAAAGGCAAAATCAGGGAAGATCATGGTGACCTTCTTGCCCAGATTGTTGGCCACAAACGGTGCCATCGCCTGTACCTGGCTTTTCACATCCGTGATGCCCGGCTGCAATGTGTAGCGGTTCAACTTGCCGCTGGCGACGTGGTGACCTTCGGAGACCACAAAATACGGCAGCTTCAGCTCGCCGGCACGTGGGGCCGAGCCATAGACTACATGGCTGAACAGCGTACCAAATGCGATGTCACATTCGTGCTGGGTGGCGAATTTTTCAAGAACCTCGGCACCACGCTTGGGGTCGGTGCCATCATCTTCGGCGACGATTTCAACTGGGCGGCCATTGATCCCGCCCATGTCGTTGATGCGTTTCACCGCAGCTTCGGTGGTGCGGTTGTACCAGCGACCATAGGCTGCGCCGATGCCGGTGCGGTGCACCTGAAAGCCCAGTTTGATCGGAGCCGAGCTCTGTGCCTGGGCAAAGCCGCTCAGACCAGGTAGGGCGCTGGTGGCCGCAATCGCGCCGGTGCCAGCTGCCAAAGTTTTCAGCACTCCGCGGCGTGTAAATTTGGATTCGGGTTTAGTTACCATTGTTTTCACCTCCCATAGACGCACCACTCATCTGGGCGCATTGCCTGCATCTTGTGTGTATACAAATGACTTGTCCAGTAATTTTTCCAAAGGACAAGGGGGTTAAGGGTGTTACATGCCGCGCGGTGTTGCCAGCAGCCACAGCCCAAAGATTGTATAAAGGATCATAAAAACCGCCAGCGGAAGCTGGCTGATCAGGGTCTGTCGTTTTGTCTTGTAAAGACGGGCTGCAAAACAATGCGCAATCAGAACCGAGATCACATGTGACAGCACCACACCCCCTGCCTGAATGAAGAACACCACCTGAACGCTGTTTTTTGTCTTTAGAAAACCTGTTGTTACCTGCGTCTTAGCCAGCCCTAGATAATTCGCGCCAGAGGTCAAGGGATCGCTCAGGGCCAGCAGGGCGTATTGGCCGTTGACCAGAAAATAGATGAAAAAATGCGCAAAGTGATAGCCAAGTGCAATCGGAATGACCGACAAGGAAAACCAGCAGAACGCGGTGGTGAAGGGAACCCGGTTCCTTGGCGCCAAGCTGCTGTTGGCGGCGCGGATGCCGATATAGGTCACCGCGGCAAAGACCGTGACCAGCACCGCGTTCAGGGCCAGCATCCCATAAACGGACTGCCAGAAGATGGCAGATTTTCCCGGAAACATTAGCGGGTTCACGCCGATCTTGGCCAACCACCAAAAACTCTCTTTCAACCCGTCAAAACTACCGACACCCAGCAGGGTGAGACAGAATACCGCAAGGCTGATGCTTGGCATGTTCAGCGAGAAAATCGACCAGCCAGGCAGGCCGATGCGCAATTCGGGTACCCAGCGAACGGGCGAGATCGCCGCGACAAGCTGGAATAGGATGGTGAAGGGCTCGCAGCGTGACAGCCAGACCTTGTCGCCAAACAGCACCATGCCGACAAAGGTAAACAGCCAGTACCCCAGCACAAATGTCGTCAGCCGTGCCGGATCGTCCGGCGCCGGATCGGCGATCTCGAACACACCAAAACCCAAAAACACCAGCACCGCGATCCAGTGACCACAGGCCTTGGGCAATTTCAGATAGGGCGGCGCGGCTTGATAGCCGATCAGCACATGATACAGCCCGGTCCAGGGGTTCAGCAGGCTCCACAGATTGCCCAGTACCCCATGCGCCAGTACCAGCCCAACCCACCAAATCGCCCAGATCGTCAGTGAAAACAAATTGTTCAGCGGATCAGCTGTGCCAAAGGCTCCGATTGCGCTGATCGCAAACAGGAACGTCATCGAGGCAAAGCTGGTCACCAGCGGCACAGTGTCGGGCAGGGGGGTGCGAAACAATGTCAGCGGTTTGAACGCCGCCAACAAACGCGACTCGGACAAATACGCTACGCCCACAATGGATGCCGCAACCGCTACACATCCGGCGATGATATATAGATTGGTCGGCAGCAATAAAACCAGAGCTTGCTCGGATGCATGTGCCTGTGCGGGCAGGGATTGCAGGACCCAGCCAAGGATGCCGGCGATTAATAAGGCGGGAAAAGAGCGTGAGATGTGTCTGAACCTTGGAAATATGTAAGTGATGTGCGCCAGCCTTATAGTCAGGCAGATTGAAATCTGTACAGCGTCTTGCCTGCTGCCTCTTCAACCTTACAGGCTTGACGCTCGGAGTAAATACATTAGCATACTAACAAATAAAACACACCGTGGAGGCCCCGGCCATGACCAAGAAACTTGTCGTCAAAAACATTGGCATGATACTGTCTGGCAAAATGGAGCAGCCGATCCTTGACGGTGACTGCCTGATTGCCATTGATGGCAAGATCCACGAGTGGGGTTATGAAAAAGACTTGGATACCGAGGATGCCACCTTGGTTGTTGACGCTCATGGCGTCACCTTGGCACCGGGGTTGATCGACAGTCACATCCACCCGGTGATCGGCGATTATACCCCGCGCCAGCAACAGCTTCATTGGATCGATTCGACCCTGCACGGCGGTGTCACCACGCTGATTTCTGCCGGTGAGGTGCATATGCCGGGCCGTCCCAAGGACATTGTCGGGCTCAAGGCGATGGCGATTGCGGCGCAACGCTGGTACGAAAATTTCCGTCCCTCGGGAATGAAGGTTCACGCCGGCGCGCCGGTGATCGAACACGGCATGGTCGAGCAGGATTTCAAGGATTTGGCCGATGCCGGTGTCAAACTGTTGGGTGAGGTCGGACTGGGCACCGTCAAGGACGGCAAGACTGCCAAACAGATGGTGGACTGGGCGCGGAAATACGGCATTCAGTCAACAATCCACACCGGCGGCCCTTCGATCCCCGGCTCGGGGTTGATCGATGCGGATATGGTGCTGGAAACCGGCACCGATATCATTGGCCACATCAACGGCGGCCATACTGCGCTGCCGGATGATCAGATCATGTGCCTGTGCGAAGGCTGTACTGCTGGACTAGAGATCGTTCACAACGGCAACGAACGCGCCGCGTTGTTGACCCTGAACACTGCGCGCGAGCTAAAGGTGATGGACCGCATCATTCTGGGGACCGATGGCCCTGCTGGATCGGGCGTTCAGCCGCTGGGAATCTTACGTATGGTGGCGATGCTATCGTCGCTGGGTAATGTTCCGGCAGAAATCGCCTTCTGCTTTGCCAACGGCAATACGTCCCGCCAGCGCGAGTTGGATACCGGGCTGATCGAGCAGGGCTATTGCGCTGATTTTGTGCTGATGGATCAGGCCCAGCACGCGCCGGGTAAAACGATGCTCGAGTCGGTTCAGCTGGGCAACCTGCCCGGTGTGGGCATGACCATCATTGATGGCGTGGTCTGCAGTGAACGCAGCCGTAATACACCGCCAGCAACTCGCCTGCCTGAGGTTCTTGCTTAGTAACTGGGAAGCTAGAAGGCGCTGCCCGGCCTGCCGGCTGGGCAGAAGTTTGATTTGGTGTTTCGAGATTTTTAAGTCAGCTTGCGCAGCAGCTTTAATAATTTACGTTGTTCAGCGGCGGTCAGCGGCGCAAGTGTCTCGGCGGTGATCTGGTGCGCAACCGGGAACATGTTCTCGACCAGCTGTTGCCCCTGCGGCGAGAGTGAAATCAGGCTGCGCCGCTTGTCATTCGGGTCGGACTCGACCAACGCGTAACCCTTTTGGCGCAACCGATCCACCACTCCCTTGATGGTGGCGACATCCATCGATGCAAGCCGCCCCAAGTGGTTTTGCGAGCATTTTCCCTGCTCATACAGGCGCGCCAGTGCGGCGAACTGAGTTGCCGTGAGCCCCTGCAAGGCATGGGATTGATAGATCGCGGCGTGTTTCTGGCTGGCCAGGCGCATAATATAGCCGACCTGATCGTCCAGAATGTAGCTGTCTTGCGCGTCTGTCTTGGTCTCGGCCATGGTCAATCATCTCACTCACGTTTTATTCGTGGTATAATGAAAAATGCCGACGGGCAATGTCGATCACGAGAAGCTTTGAGCGGTTATGCCCTTCGTTTCCCGTGACCCGACTAGCGCTAAGCTACCGTAATCCGTCTTTGCCCACAGCATCACTGCTGGTCAGCCCACCCACACGGGGCAGGGGGCGACCACTGTCGGTCACCGCCACGGCCACCATGATTTCATTGGCACGCGGCGCATCGTTCAGGCGCACCTCGATACCGTCGAAATGACTGCGCACATAAGCCGCATCCTTATGGCCCAGTGGCACATCCAGCACCTGACCGGGGCTGCCCATTTTCTTCGAAGAGGCGACAAGCGCCGCGCCTTTTTCAACAGCCTCACGCAGGGGGGCTCCCATTTTGGGATGCAGAATGGCGGCGGCATGTTCCAACTCGCCGTTCTCGCCAACCATCGCTGATTTGCCATAGCTTTCGGCCTGCTCAGGGGGGATGCCCAAGGCCGCCACACATTTGGCCCCCAGCAATCCGCCCAACTCGGCACCGATTTCCATCAGGTCCGACAGGTCCTCGTGATATTGCCCGGCAAAGGGATTTGCGATCACCGCCACAGCCACCGCCTTGCGGGTCGGAGGGTTAATGATGCGGCCAATTTCAGAATGTGTCTCCTCGACATTCACCGCAATCTTGCGAATTTGAGCTTTCATCGTAATCCATCCTCTCCTTTGATGTCCCAGGCTTCCAACCCGCCAGAACGGGAGTGGACACGAGCACCCGTTGTCATCACCAATGCAAAGGCCAGCTCATTTGCGCGAGGCGCGTCGTTACAGCCGACTTCCATTGAATCGAAATGGCTACGTACATAAGCAGCGTTGATATGGGTGATCGGCACATCCAGCCGCGCGCCGACGCCGCCGACCTTTTTCGACGAGGGCACAATGGCGTTGGCAGTGCCCAGCGACTGCCGCATGGCATAGCCGCCCGGCGCATGCCACAGCGCGCCATGCTCCAGCTCTCCGCCTTCGCCGACCAGCGACCCCTTGCCGTAGCCTTCGATCTTGTCCGCGCCACCCAGCATTTCGAGCAACCGTTCAGCCATCTCCAGGCCCAGAGGTTTCAGATCCTCCATGAAACCTTGGATCTCGGGCTCATAACGACCTGCGAACGGGTTCTTGATGATGGCCAACATCGACCCGCGCAGCAGGGGCGTCTCGGCAACCGGGCCGCCTTCGTGGTGAATTTCTTCACGCGATGAGACGATTTTTCGGATGATTAATTCAGGCATGTAAAAGTGTCCTGTGAGAGGAGGTGAAACCGGTTTGGCCAACCAGCGTGCTTTCGCCCTGCAAAAACAGCGCTGCGGCGATGATATGGCCTGCGTGTTGCATGTCCAGGGCGCGGTGATATCCGGCCTGCAATGCTAAATGGGTTTTGGCTAGGGTAAGCGGCTCGCAATGTGTCACCACAGACTGCTCGCCCAGATCGCTATCGCTTTGCAGCTGGTCAGCGGCGCGGCGGTGAATTCCCGGGTGGCCCGGCAGATCCACGTCATTGGCGATCAGGGTGGCTGCGGCATCGGCTTGTGCGGCGCTTCGGGCCAGCACCGTGACACTGTCGGCAATACCCAGGGACAGGCTGCGACCATGGCGACCCGAGGTGGCAATGCCACTGATCCCGTCCGAATGGCTGATTTCAAGGCGGCCAAGATCACGGCCCTCGTGATCCATCATTGCACTGGCAAAGCTTTGGCCAAGGGCAAGGTGCAGGGCAATATCACCGCCGTTATTGACATAGGCGCGTTGCAATGGTGTGGCGGCACACATCGCGGTCAGAATGGTATCCGCCACCGCCCCCGCCACCGCTGCCATAGGGGTGATGAACTTGGCGCAAAGTGGTCGCGTCGCCTGATCCATGCGCTGGGCAATTGCGCCCCGCGGCAGGGATGAGCCCGGCTCGAGCTGTGAGCGCAACAGCGGCAGTTCGCTCACCAACTCGTCCAGCACAGTTTCAAACCGCGCTTGCGCGGCGGCAAAGGCCGCCTCTCGGTCACCATCCGCCCCAATCACCAGATCAATTGGCCCGTGCTGCAAATGCAGCCGGGTGCCACAGGGCAATAGGGTGGCCAGCGGTGCCATCAGCTGCGCTCCCGTGCCCAGCGATAGTTGGTGTGATCCATCGGGTCGGGTTGGTTGCCGATCTGAGCCACCTTGCGGGTCTCAGCCGAGACAATTGCCGACACCTTTTTGACCTCGCTCATATGGCCGCCAAGTGTTGCGTAATCACTCACCCGCATGGTGAACTCGATCGGCGCCACCAGTGCTGGCGTGGGCACATAGCCAAACGAGCCGGTCGGCATGTCCAAAACATCCACCATCACGGTGATACCGCCGCCGGGCCAAACATAGGATTCAGCACCACCACAAGACACAAAGGTCAGCGAGTCCTTGACCGACCGGGTCAGCCGCACCGGATTTTCCGTCACCCCGGCGCGCAAGCTGCCACCGGCACCGCCCATGAACAGCACCGAACAGACCGAGGGTTCGCAGTTCTCGGCAATCAAGTCCGCCGAGGCCCTGAGCCGGTCAGGGATGGTGGCCGCCTGTGGCACCAGATCGCCGTCCAGCACAAAATAGGCATATTGCTCGCCAGTGGTCGAGACCATCAGCAGACTCAACCCCTCCCAGGCGATTTTGGCGTTGAACGGGCCAAGGATGGTCAGCGGATCCTCAATATCCGTGCCACCCCAGCCAGTACCAGGCTGGGCCACCTGAAAATAGCGGCCAGGAGTGGACTTGCGGCCCTTGATCTTGATGCCGGTGGGCGCAACATCCAGCAACTTGCCGGTCTGGTGCTCGGACAATACGCCAGTGATATGGTCATCCACCACCACCACCTCGTCGACATGGCCGACCCATTGCTTGGGGAACATGCCGATGGTGGCAGAGCCACAGCCCACTCGCATCAGTTTCTCTTCCATGCCATTGACCACAGGAGGCTTACCAGCCTCGACCACGACGGTTGTTGTGTGATCTTCGTCGCCGATCTCCATTTCAACAGCTTCGCGGTTGCACAGGCGCAGCAGTGCGTCACAGGTGACGCGGCCCTCTTTCTTGGACCCACCGGTCAGGTGCTCGACCCCGCCCAGTGACAACATCTTAGAGCCATATTCGCTGGTCATCACATGGCCGATGGGTTCACCGTTCACCCGCACCACATCGCACTCGTGTCCGATGTGGCGGTCAGTGTCGATCTTCACCTTCACGCCGCAGTAGGAAAAAATGCCCTCGGTCACCACGGTGACCATATCAACGCCTTCGATTTCCTGACTGACAATGAACGGCGCGGGTTTGTAGTCGGGATAGGTGGTGCCAGCGCCGACGGCCGTAACAAAGGGACGGTCGCCCTGAACGATGTCGCCATTCCAGTCATCCGGCTGGCTGTCGCTCAGGAATGGCACCAGCTTGTGGCTGGTGTTTTCAATAATGGTCAGCGGATCCAGTCGCACCAGATCGCCGCCATGATTGGCATAGCGGTCACAGGCGCCGATTTTACCGTCCGCGATGAAACACATCACCGGGCAGGCATCGCAGCGAATTTTCTCAGGCGTCACGCGGTCAGTTGCCATGTCTTAGATCCTTGATTGCAGCACGGACGCGTGCAGGTGTGGCGGGGACTTCGGTCAGTCGCGCACCAGTAGCGTCTTTAATCGCGTTGAGAAGTGCCGGAGCGGTGGGGATCAGCACATGCTCCCCCAGTCCCTTGGCCCCGTAAGGGCCGTGAGCGTCTGGAACCTCGATAATGAGGGTCTCGATTGGGGGAATGTCGCCTATAGTTGGGATCAAATAATCGTGCAGGTTTTCGGTGCGTCCGGGGATGTATTCTTCCATCAGCGCCATGCCCAGCCCCTGCGCGATACCGCCTTCGACCTGACCTTCGACTAGCATTGGGTTGATCGCCTTGCCAACATCATGTGCGGCGACAAACTTGATCGGAGTCACCGTGCCCAGCGCCATGTCGACCTCGACCACCACCAACTGCGCGGTATAGCCAAACTGCGCATAGGGCACGCCCTGACCGTTGACATCCAGCGGCTTGGTCGGCGGGTCATAGGTTTCCTGCGCGCAGAAAACATAGCCCTCGTCACACTGCGACAACGAAGACAGGTTGATCCAATGGCTTGAGGCCCCGTCATTCACCTCGATCATCTCGCCTGCAAATTTCAGGTCTGCGGTCTGGCTGGCGTTGACCTTGGCCAATATATCGCCGCGCAGGGCGTCTCCGGCCAGTCTGGCGGCATTGCCCGAAACAAAAGTCTGGCGCGAGGCCGAGGTTTTGCCGGCGTCCGGAGTTACATCGGTGTCCGCCCCAACAAGCTGGATCTGTTGCACCGGTACGCCCAGCGCCGTGGCGAAAATCTGAGTGATGACGGTATTGGCCCCCTGACCAATGTCCATAGCGCCCTGATGCAGAACAATCGTTCCGTCAAACCGAACACCCGCCTTGATGGTTGATGGATTGGGCAGCGAGGTATTGCCGCAGCCATACCAGCCCGCCGCAATCCCAACGCCACGCTTGTGCACTGGGTTGACCGCGTTGAACGCCGCTACAGCCTTGCGTTCGCTGTCCCATGCCGGGCGCAACGCCTCAAGACAGGCTTTGATGCCGACACCCTGTTCAAACACCTGACCGCAAACCGTGGGCGTGTTGTCCTGCAGCGCGTTGCGCAGGCGAAACTCCAGCCGGTCGATCCCCAGCTTGTCGGCCAACTCATCAAACAGACTTTCCTGAGCAATGGCCGATTGTGGCACCCCAAATCCGCGAAAGGCACCCGACGGCGGGTTGTGGGTGTGAATGGCGCGGGCCTCGGCCTGGTAGTGTGGGATGCGATATGGGCCGGATGCATGAACAGGTACGCGGTTGGACACTGTCGGTCCCCAACTGGCGTAAGCGCCGGTGTTGAAATCGCCGGAGAAATCAAACCCGGTGATGCGTCCGTCGCGGGTGGCACCAATCTTCAGCTGGATGTCTGAAGGGTGCCGTTTGGTGGTCGATTGCATGGATTCTGTGCGCGAATAGGTAATCCGCACGGGCTTGCCGGTCTTCAGCGCCGCCAGCGCCAGATAAGGCTGTACTGAGATGTCCAGTTTGGAACCAAAGCCGCCGCCAACACCGGTCGGAACAATGCGGATATTCCTGCGGTCCATGCCCAGAATGATCTCAAGCGCCTCAAGATCCATCACCGGAGCCTGGGTGCAGGCGTGCACTTCAACCCGGCCATTTACAACTTCAGCATAGCCCGCTTCGGGTTCGATATAGGCGTGTTCGACAAAACCGGTTTGAAACCGTCCCTCAACACAGACATCCGCCGATGCCAGCGCCTGTTCTGCGTTGCCTTGTTTGACAAAGCCGCCACACATCAAGTTGCCATCACGCCCCGCGTGCAATTGCGGAGCCTGCGCCGCCTTTGCCTCGGCAACGGTTCCGGCGCTGGGCAGCTCGGTCCACTCAATAGGGAAACCTGTGGTGTCGAACGCCTGCACAACATCCGGGTGCAGGATCACCGCAGCCACGGCCTCGCCCCGGAACCGGGTCTCTCGCTCAGCAAAGACCGGCTGATCCACGAATGCCGGGATAACGCCAAACAGGTTTTTCCCTGGCACATCCGCACTGGTCAGCACGGCTTCAACGCCCGAGGTCTGCGCCTGCCACTGCTCAGTATCGCCAAAGGTGAAACTGGCCCGCGCAAAGGGCGAGCGGATGATCTGGACTACCAGAGCATCACGCGGGGCGACATCATCGCCGAATGTCTCGGTTCCATTGACTTTGTTCGCGCCGTCCAGCCTGCGGATCGGCGCGCCAACCTCGCCATTGCTCGTCGCAACAGGTTGCTCCGCGTGGCTGCAAACCACCGCATCAATGATCTTGCGATACCCGGTGCAGCGACACAGCACGCCGCCCAAAGCATCCTGCACCTGTTCACTGCTCGGTTCAGGCGTTTGCCGCAGCAACGCCACCGCTGACACCATCATGCCAGGCGTGCAAATCCCACATTGCGCCGCACCGTGGTTTTGAAAACTCTCCGCCAGTCGCAACGCATCAGCATCTTGCCCGGCCAAACCAGCAAGCGTCTCAATGTGCCGACCAGCGGCCTGCTGCGTCGGGGTGAGACAGGCGCAGACCGGGGCGCCGTCGAGCAAAACCGTACAGGCACCGCAATCACCGGCATCGCAGCCGATTTTCACATCCCGCTGACCCAATCCCTCGCGCAGGGTTTGCGACAACCGCTCTCCGGCCTTGGGGGCGGTGCTGACATTCTGGTTGTTCAACAGGAAGTCTGTCATGGTTTCTGAGACCTGCTTATCCATTTGGTAGCGCCGCCTTATGAATGGCTCGGGTAATTTGCTCGGAGACCACGTCCAGCCGGTAATCCGCATCGGCGCGGATATCCGAGATCGGCGACAGCGGGCTAAGGTGGTCGGGTGTAATGACCACCTGCTGCGGCATTTGCCCGATCAGATCCGCCTCTAGCCCGATCAGCCGCTTGGCCACGGGCGAGCAGGCTCCAACGGCAACACGGGCAAAATCAATCCGACCCTCGCCGTCACAGCCGATCACCACCGCCACCATCGTGATCGAGATCACCAGATACTTGCGACTCCCCAGTTTCTCAAACGCGCTGCGGGTGTGCGGCGGCAGGGCGGGAATGGTGATTGCAGTGACCAGCTCACCGGGACGTAATTGGGTGCGACGAGGGCCAGTGACAAAATCCTGCAGTGGCATTTGGCGTATTTCACTTGGGCCCGCCAGCTCGACTTCGGCACCTAGGGTCAGCAGCGGCGGCATGCCATCTGCGGCAGGTGAGGCATTGCAGATATTGCCCGCAATTGTGCCTGAGTTTTGGATTTGCACACTACCAACATCACGCGCTGCGGCCTGTAGGGCTGCAAAACACGTCGGCAGATCTGCCCTGGCAATCTCGCTCCAGCTTGTCGCCGCCCCAATGCGTAACCCGGTTGAGGTCCACTCAAGCCCCGACAGCCCATCGATGCGCGTGATGTCCAAAAGCCCTTTTTGCAAAGGCGTCTGGCCGCGTGCGGGAAAGGCATCGGTGCCGCCGGCAATGATATTCAGGTCTTCAGATGCCATCAGATCAAGGGCTTCGTTCAGCGCTGTTGGGGCGAAATACTGCAAAAAGTCTCCTCCTCGGACACCCGAAAACATTGTTTGTATGCAAATGGTATTGCGGGAGCTCAAACCTTGTCAAACGGAAAACTGTTTCCAGCGCCATCTTCAGGGAAATCTTGCAAAGCTGCGATATGTTTCGCGGGCAATTCCTCAGCGTTTGAGACTTGCGGGCATCAAGGTGATAGGGGGAGTATTGGTTCTGACCGCGGGACGGAAAGATCAGATGTCAGAGGCGATATTACCGCCAATTAGCTTTGGGCAAAAATGCTGCGCCATGCCTGCAGGGCAGCGTCCAAATTCTGAACTGACAGGGTAAGAAGCAAGATCTCATTGCGGTCGCAAGCCACAATAACCCGCATGTTGGGGGACATCGTCAGCACCATGCAACTCGGCGCCTGGTCTGGTACTTGCGGTGTCGGGCGGCGCTTTTGTCTAGCCACCGCGTCTGAATTTGCCAAGTCCGTTAAGCGCTGGATCTGATCATCAGGCCCGAAGCTCTCCGTCTTTGCGGTGCTGCCGTCCTGGAACACCCAAGCCTCGGCATCAGTTCCAATCGACGACATCAAACTGCGCAATCGGCCTTGGTCCTGCTGCGTGGTCAGTGTTTCCATCAGCAGTCTTGCCGAGCAGCTTTCGCTCTCAGCACTAATCTCGCAGGGCTGGCGCGTGATCCGAAAACCAGCGCCCTTGTTGGACAAAACCAACTGGCGCAACCGCTGTGCATAGATCTGGGCGATAGAAGTCTGGTTGCCGGCAGGGGACGAGACACCGCTCAGATCCAGCGACAAAAGCCTGCGATGGGACACCGTCAATTCAGCAACCGCCCGTTGATCAAAATACAACGTCAACTGCCGGGGTAATATAGTTTCATCAATCTCACGCAGCAAGCTGTGCATCAGGTCAGCACGCCCCTCAAAGGCATCTTGTTTCTCAGCAAGCAGGCAGGATGCATCCGCCGCAAACCGGGCAAGCACCTGTTTCAAGGCGCCGTCGCGATCATCAACTGTGATAATGCTTTCTGCGGTCGACGATTGCATCATGCGCCCCCAGCCAGATCGTTTAGAAGGTTGATGGCCGGGGTGATCAGGGTTTTGGCGGTTGTCTCGCTGTCACAGACGCACAAAATTGCATCGCATGCAGTGTCTTGGCCTGCATTCTGGGCCCGGATGTATACTCGGGTTTCCTGCGGTGTGATCACCATCACCTCGGGCACAGTGCGGTCGCGCGGCGAAACTTGGCTTGCAAGCACATCCTGCAAGCCAAAGCCATGATCCGCTTGCGCGCAAAGCTGATCCAGATATTCCTGAGGCGGCTGCGATGCGGCACTACTGCGCAGCACCAACCGGGTGCCAAGGTCGCCAAAGGCAACGAGATCACAGCCGGGGGCAGCCTGGCGCATGGTGTCAAGCCGCTCTGCAATGTTCATGCCGGATTCCCCCACGCGTGGCAGAACTCAGCAGGTAGCTTGCTGAATACCACGCCAGTCTGACAAAGGGGGGGTGAGGCTCTACTCATCCAGAACGTCCAATCGCGGTTGGCGAACACTGGGCCGCGCACCTTGTCGTTGCGCCTTTACCCGTCTGGGCACCACATAGTCGCCACCCGCAGGAACGGCGGCGGGTGCAGCCTCTTGTTGGGAGTGTTCGGCGGCGTCGCGGACTTCGCCGATAGCAAAAACTTCGGCCTGACTGATCTGCTCGGGTGCGCTGTCAGCTGGCACAGCAGAGGTGTTGGATGCCGACACCCCACGATGAGGCTGGTTCAGCAGGGTTTCGACTAGAAACTCAACCAGCTTATCGGCTCCGCTGTTGCTCCAGGCCTCCATGTCATCGCCGGCATCCAAGGCCTGGCTGAGGGAGACCGGGAAAATGCTGTCGAACAGCCCGTCGGTTTCTTTGCCGACGCGGGCATTGACGCGGGCACGGTCGCGGTCCGAGCGGAGTTTGTCGAAATGGGTGATCAGCAGAATATTGGGCCCACTCACGCCATCAGCGATGCTTTCCCAGACGGCAGCTTCGGACTGGCGCCAGGCCTGGGTGGCATGGGTACACCAGATCACCCCGTCCACATGCGGCATCAATGATTGCCAGACTTCGGCAGGCATGTTGGGGTCGGAAATACCCGGCATGTCGATCAGATCGCACAGGGTCAGCGCATCAGAGGGAAAGAACAGACGGATCATCGCCGTTGTTTCCATCGCAACCTCGTTCAGATCTTCGGGGTTGATGGCACTCTGGGTGCCGTCGTTGGATACAACATATGCGGCTTCTTCGCCGTAAGAAATCCACACGGGGGGCAGTCGGGTTGCAGTCACTCGCGTCGGCAGGATCTGACGGCCAACCAGCAGGTTGGTCAGGGTGCTTTTGCCGGCGCTAAATTCGCCCATCAGGGCAAGGCGCGGTTTACGCTGCGGCTGCGGGCTCTCTGTGCTGTGCATGGCTGTCTCCTGCGTCATGCTGTGTATTTTTTGAGTGTGCTTAATGCGGTATCCGTCGTCTGCTGCCGCTGTTGTTCGTCTTCGTTCGAGAACAGTTTTTGCATATCGTTGCCCTGACGACTGTGATCGGCGATTTCCATTAAGATATCGCGTTGTTCGTCAAAGAAAGTCCTGAGCCGGGCCACGGTATTGGTATGCGCATCTGCCGTTTGCACAAATTTGAGCTGGGTCATGAAGTCCTCAGTCTCGGCGCAGATCAGTTTTTGGAAGCTTTTGACAAAGGCTTTGTAGCCCCGGGTGCGACGCCACCACGACGACCACCAGCTATCGTTGAAATCCAGCGCAATGGTCTGCCCAAGCGCCACCGGTGAGGCCACAAGGGGGACTTCGGGCACCGAAATCTGGATGCCCTCAACGGCCGATCCAAACCCAGTATAGAGCAATTCGGCGACCTCTTGCACGGCCTGTTCATAGCGCGCCAGTGCTGTTGTCTGAACCCGGCTGCTCATGACGGAGTAGGCGGATTTCAACAGCAACCGCAGGCCCGCAGGATCATATTCCCAAACGCATTCTTCGCCCCAGCGTTCCAAATGTTCGATCAGCGAATGTGAGGCGCGGCTGATAAAGGTCGCATGTGCCCGGTCGGCGCGGTCTCGATACGCTAGGAAAACAGTGTCGATGTCTTCTTCAAGGGCTTGCAGATTGGACGCCGCGATCTGATCAAACCGGGTTTTGATGTCGTGCATGCTCAGGTTAGATCCCTGCGCAGCACCGTTGATCATAATGGATCGTGCGGCCTGTTGCCCAGTGACCAAGGTGATGGCAGAACTGGCAACCCGCGCCAGTAAAGGCGCGCCCAGATCCTTGACGATCCGAGTTGAGATTGATCGCAACAGCGCGGGCAACCCGGACAACTCCCAGACCATATTCTGCGAAGACTGTTCCGAGTTTGCGGCCTCAGGATTGGCTTCGGCCCAGTTCAGCAAGGCGGCACCGCTGGCGGGTTCCATCTCTTCCAGCTCACCGGTCAGCACCTTGCCTGCCCAATAGGCGCTGCCAAAGATGATCTCGGCGTCTTTTGGGCCGTGATGGGTGTCCAGCGTCTGGCGAATGCTGGCCTCAATCTCGGGGATCTGCCGGGCCGGGTCGGCCAATTCATCGATCCGGTTCACAAAGATCACCACCTCACGCGATTTGAGGTTCGAGATCATCCGGATCAGCCCCATATCAACCGAGGTCAGCGCCTGACTGGCCGACAAAACCACCACGCAGATGCGACTGTCGCGGATCGCCTGAATGGTGACCTGTTCGCGCATCATGAAGGTGTCATTCACACCCGGAGTATCGCGCAGGCACAGGGGGATGGGGACGGACTGGCTGTTCAGGTACAGATCGGCTGACCGGGTGATATCGGCAAACCGTCCCTGTGTGTCATCGCCGTCCATCCCCGGCTCCAGATCGAAGTCATCACCGAGGCAGATGTAACGTTCGATCAGGTTCTTATCAAAATACTCGTACTCGTGGGTTTGGCCCATCAGCAGTTCGAATTTGCGCCCCAACCGACTGCGCGAGCGCTCGCGCATCTGCTCGATCTGGGTCTGGATCTTTTGCAGCTCACTTTCGGCGCCAGCCCGCCCGGCCATCTCGCCGATACGACCACCTTTGGTCAGCAGGCGGTCCCATTCCTGTTCGGTCATGAACTGGAAACGCGCACTTGTTTCAACACGTTGATCGCCCGGCGTCAGGTGTAGCGAAGTCACCACGGACGTCCAGGGGTTCACATCCGAGGGCAGCAAATCAGCCCAGCCGCCCATGGCGTTGACCAGCGAGGTTTTGCCCGATTTCACCTGCCCCAACAGGGTGATGCAAGGCTCGAAGCTGCTCAACTCCTTTTTCAGGCGCGGCAGAGTACGTGCGGCCTTGTCGCCCAACACGCCGGACAGCGAGTCCAACGCCGTCTCAAGCTCACCCATCTGGGTGGCGAACGCGGCGAGGGGTTCCATACCGGCGTTCAAATTGCTGGGTCGCGCGGCGGCGCGAATGTTGGTCATACTGTCAATCCGAGGCTGCATGTTCATGATGTTCTGACCGCTTGGTAAAAGTGTCGTGGTGATGTTGGGGCGTCGCAGGGATCAATGAGAGATGTCATCGGCGATCTCCCGTTTTAGCTGCAGCATCAGGGTCACGGCATCGACGGCAGCATCTTCACCGCGTTCCAGTTGGAACAGGATCAGCAGCTCTTCGCTGTCTTGCACCGCCTCTAATGCGGCTTGTTCCTGCGGGGTGTGGTGTTGCGAGGCCAGCAGGGTTTTGGACAGCTCTTTGACCGTTTCCATACAGGTCGACAGGATTTCGTCTGCATCCGCATCGCTATCAGACTCGGCGAGCATCTGGTTTGCCCGTCGCTGCAACAGATCCAGCGCGGTGTGCAGCAGATCATCGGTCGGCGTATTTTTCGCAGTCGGCTCTGCCACGGGGGCAATGGGTGTTTGCTGCCATTGTTGCTCGGTGATCTTGGGGGCAAACTGGCTCACCAGCATTTCCGCCTGATCCACGTCTGATGCGCGGCCCAACTCGACTTGTTTCAGCACATCGCTGAACAGTTGTCCGCCGCCGCTGGATTTCCACAGAGGCGCATTGAGTGATGGCCCGGCGGTTTGCGCGGTGATGGCCTGCACCGCGGCCAGTGGGTAGAGGCCCAGAAATTCCTCGGCAGCGATGGGGCCAAGCTCTTCCAGCAGGCCTGTCAGAGAGCCGCGCATGATCTGGCGGTCGGCCATGGTCAGAACCAGAAAACTGTGATCCTTTTTCTCGTCCGGGACGGCAGCCCAAAGCTGTTGTTCTTCCGTGTCAAAGCTCTGACTGCACCACAGGATCACATCCGCATGACGGGCGGCGCGTTGCAGGGTGTTGTGCATGTGCTCGGGCGATCCGGTCAGGGTGATCTCGACATAGCTGTGCCCCTGCAACCGCGTGTCAGGCAGTTCTTGCATCACTCGGACAGTGCCCGCTGGCGCAGCAGTCTCGGCCAAAAGACCAGCGTACCGGGTTGTACTGCCATCGCGGGCTTCAAACACGGTGGCGTCCTCGGGGCCATAGCAGACTTCGATGACCGGATTGCCTGCATGACGCGACACTGCTGAGCGGCCCAGCATCATATCGATCACCGCCGATTTGCCACTGCCGGGCAGGCCAATAATCACGACCTGCACTGGCTTGTCCAAACGCCGCAACAACTGGTTGCCCCAGTCAAAGTATTCCTGTGGCAGACCGTCCTGGCTCAGCGCATGTTCGAGCTGGCCGAACAGGGGGCTTTTGGCTTGTTCTGGGTGTCTCATGCGCTATCCCCGTTCACGATGTGAAAAGAGGTGATGCCCTTGGACCGCGAGGCCGAGGCCATGATGGTGATTGTATTGGCTTTTGATTTCGGCGGCGACACTGGGCGCTGAGATTCGGCGGGTTTCGCGGGCTGCTCGACAGGTTTGAACTGATCTGCAACCTTGATGACGCAGAACGATACATTGTCCTGCTCGGGGTCATTCAGGCTGTCTAAGCACTTCATCAGCGAGGTGCCGATTTGGCTGCTGGACCGTTCTTTCTGCGAGGCTAGAACTGCGGCGATGACGCTCTCCTCAAGGTACTGCAAGCCATCGCTGGCGGCGATGACGATGTCGCCGTCACGCAGGCTGAACGGTTCACTGCGACAGTCGATCAGGGCGATATCCTGGCCGCCGAGAACCGAGGTCAGGCAGGCTCGGTCTGGATGATTGAAAGCTTCGTCGGTGGTGATCAGGCCCTTTGCTGCCCGCGCATCCAACTGGGCGGCAAGCGAGTGTTCGTCGTTCAGACGTGTCAGTTTTTCGTCACGAAACAGATACAGCGGCGAGTCACCGATCGAGATCCAGTACAGCCGATCGTGAAATATAACAGGGGCCAGCAAAGTGGCGCCCATACCACCGGACGCGGTGTTTTGGTTGGCGTAATGGGCGACACATTCATTGGCAGCAAAGGCCGCAGCAGACAGGGCACCGGTGATCTGTTTCTCCAGTTCCTCGGGCTCGTCAGCGCGAAATTTCAGCTCGCTGAACACCTCGGTTACGACGATCTTGCTGGCGATATCGCCGGCCGCATGACCGCCCATACCATCCGCCAACACGGCAAAGCCCACACCTGTCCCCGCCATAAAATCCGAGGCGACGGCGTCTTCCTGCCGTTCGCGTCGGCCCCGGCTTATCGCGGTCGAGGCGTCATATTCGAACTGGGCCTCAGGAAGCATGCCCGGCATCGCTTTGTTGTGCCTCGTTCCAGCCGAAATCAGGACCACACAGCGGCACAAACCGCAGCGTTGTCTCGCCAATCCGGATCAAATCGCCCATCCCCAGCTCTTCGGTGCTAAGCACAGGACGGTCGTTGCGCCTGACCAGATTGGCCTTGCCGCCATGACCGATGTAAAAGGCGTTTTTCTCGGCGTCGAATGCGATGGCTGCGTGGTTGTCGCGCGAAATGCTGTTGTCGCCGAAGTCCAGCCGCACGGTCTGGTCTTCGCCGCGGCCAATGACGGTGACGCCGCTGAACAACGTATAAGTCGCGCCGCGTCCCGGCCCCTTGATCACCGCCAGCCAGCCGACCGGGAATTGCGTGTAAGCGTTTTCACTGGTTTTGCCCTTGTCGGCAAAGGGATCAGCGCCTGCAGCCTGACCGGGGTTAAAGCCCAGCAATCGGGTTTTAACCCGCCCGGCCCGGCTGGATCCACGACCCATGGCAGGCGAGGGAACATCAATCGGCTGGTCCGGTTCTGCGGCTACAACCCGTTCGCGCGCGGCAGGTTTGGGCTGGAGCAGGGACTCGAGTGAAGCCTGTGGTTGGGGCACCTCCACTGTGGCTTCCTGCACAACAGGCGCTGGCATCTCGAGTGCCGCGCGCTGCCGGATCGGAGCCGGGTGCTGCCGCAATGGGGCTGGCTGGACAGGCTCTACCGGCTCATGATGAATGGCACTCTCAGCTGTGACTGTGTGATCTTCAGGCTCTTCCAACTCTGGTGTGTGCAGACGTGTCTGTGTTCTGGTGAACCGCTTGAAGGATCGCTGCTGTGGAGCGTCCTGTTGCGCGGCAACCGAAGCCGCGAGGCGTTGGAAATCCACGTCCGAGGGTTCATCGTCTTCAAAATACTGCTGCAAGGCAGGTTGCTGTGGGGTTGCGTCAGCTACGGGCACTTCTGGCTGGGGACTAGGCGCATCAAATGTGTCGGGCTCTAGCCCACCAGAATCGGCGGCGTCATCATTGCCAAGACCGGCCAGGCCAGCAATCAGTGCGTCTGTATTGTCTTCGTCGTCACTATAACCCGCAAGCTCAGGCTCGGCGAATACCTCGGGTTCCGCGTGTACTGGTGGCTCTTCGATCTGGGGCTCGGGTACCTGAAAACTGCTGTCCAGACGAAAGGCCTGCGGTGCGGGTGCGGGTGCGGCGGCAGGGGCTGTCTCGGAAAGGATCGATGCCATGACGTCGTGATCGGGCCTCGGCTCGGCAACCTGCGCTCCCTGTGGAGGAACCTGGTCACGCTTGTCGGCAATGATGTCTCGGATAAACTTCATGATGGTTCCTTTTCGCTCTTGGCGGCGGGCTAATCGTTACGCTGTTCTGCAGGGCCGCCAAAAATGCGGCGCAGAGGTCGGGGGATGAGTTTTGTGAAGAACCGGCCACGGATCGGGCTTTGGCCGTTCGGAAGATCACTGGTTTCAGGCTTGACCGGGGAGGTCGCGGCCGCCTGTTTCTTTCTGGAAACCTTGTCCTGTTCGCGCAGCCACTTGTCGACGTTGCTGACGGGGTCACCAAAAATATCGACCAGTTGTTTTGGCTGTGCAGGGGGTTTGGGCTTTGGTTGTTGTGTTTCAATCTTGCGCTGCGTTGCCGATTTCGGAAGGCCGGTCACCAAGCCGATGTTGGTGTTTTCCACCAGCGAGGCGAGCATGTTTTCCAACTCGGCATTGATTTCCAGCGGTGCGACAACTGGGGTGAAGATTTCACGCGGGGCAATGGTCTGGGGTTCCTGCGGCTCGACCTGCAACTCGTCCAGCCATTCGGCGGCGGATTGGTAGCGCACACCGGGCAGTACCGACAGGGCCTTGTCGACAGAGGCGAGAAAATCCTGATCAAAGTCAGGATAGGAGCCAGCCAGTTCCATGCAGGGATCAGGGTGGCCAGCAGATAGCGCATCCAGTCGGTTTTGACTGATGGGAGGGGCTGTCCCGGTCACCAGATAGTAGAAGGTCGCGCCCAGAGAATAGAGATCGCTTGCAGGCCGGTGCGGCATGTCGGGCTGATACAGCTCATGTGCGCTATAGCCGTCCTTGACTGACAACATCGGATCAAGGCCGGCATCCTTGTCCGATTGCTGGCCGGTGGCGGCGCCAAAATCGATCAGCGTTACGGTGCCGTCATCGCTCAGCAGGAAATTATCCGGGGAAATATCGCGGTGCAGGATGCCAAGGTCGTGGATAAAGGTGAGTGTGCTCAGGGCTTGTTCCAGAATGCTTTGCAGCAGTTCGGTGTTCACCCGTTCGGGTTGCTCTTCGCGCAGGCTGTCGAGATCGATGCCATCGACAAATTCCATCGCGATATAGGCGGTGTTGTTCTCGCGGAACACCTGATGAATGCCAACGATACCGGGGTGGACCGAGCGCGCTAACCATTGCGCCTCGCGCAGGAAATGGCGCAGAACGGTTTTGTATTGTCTGGCATATGGCTCCGAGATGGGCGCGACCATTCCATCGACGCGGTAGCAGACACCGGCGGGAAAGCATTCCTTGATGACCACGCGACGGTCCAGACTGTCGCGCGCCAGATAGGTGATACCAAAGCCACCACCGTTCAGGGCGCCTTCGATCTGGTATTGACCATGCAGCAGTTTGAAACCGCATTGCAGTTCATCCGCCTGATGCTGATTTTCCGCAATGTCGTTGTGAAGCACAGCCATGACCCCCTGTGGCAGCAAGAACTTGAGCCCCAAAGGTGAAGGTGGAATGCGCCGGGATCGTGTCATTTCCCTGACAAATTGGGCGAACCTGCCTTTTTGTCGCCTTGATTGGCCGGAATAGCTTGAAAAACAAACCTTTCTAGGCGGCTAACAACATAGGTAAAAATTGTTTTAGATCAGGGGGCTAATTGGGTTGCCTTGGCCTTGGAGAGAGCAGGCAGCTGCGTGACCGGACCACAAGGGGCCCGGTCAATGGCACGGTGATGTGCTTAGCCGCCGGGGCGACTGCGGATGTTATCGGGTAGCCAGGTGGCCAGCTCGGGCCAGACCACCAGGATCACCACCATCAGCAGCATCAGCCCCACCATGGGAATGGCGGTTTTTGAGATGTAGGAGATCTCGTGTTTCGTCATGCCCTGCAGAACAAACAGGTTAAAGCCAATGGGCGGCGTCACCTGTGCCATCTCGACCACCACTACGATGAAGATACCAAACCAGATCGGGTCGATCCCGGCCTGCCGGATCATCGGCTCGATGATGGCCATGGTCAGCACGACCGATGAAATCCCATCCAGGAACATGCCAAGGAAGACATAGAAGATGGTCAGCGCCACGATCAGTGCCAGTGGTGACAGGTTCAGTGTGTCGATCCAATCGGCCAAGGCGCGCGGCAAGCCGGTGAATCCCATCGACAGCGACAAAAAGAACGCGCCCATCAGGATCAGCGAGATCATCGCCGAAGTACGGGTGGCCCCCATCAGGGATTGGGTGAAGGTGCTCCAGCTGAGCGAACCTTGGAAGAACGCCAATGTAAGGGATCCCAACACACCCACGGCTGCGGCCTCGGTTGCGGTGGCAAAGCCCATGTACATCGACCCAATCACCACCGTGACCAGCATCAGCACCGGCACCAGAAAACGGCTCTCGGCCAGCATGGTGCCAAAGCTCATCGGGGGTTCCGGATCTGGGCGCGGGCCTTTGGTGAAAAAGTGCCAGCCCATGATGTACAGCGTGAACAGGCTGGCCAGCACCAGACCGGGGAAAATGCCGGCCATGAACAGCTTGGTGATGCTTTCATTGATGGTGACACCATAGACGATCAGGGTCAGCGAGGGTGGGATCATCAGGCCCAGCGTGGCCGCACCGGCCAGGGTGCCGATGATCATGTGCTCGGGGTAGCCGCGTTTGCGCAGCTCGGGGATCGACATCTTGCCAACCGTCGTCAGCGTGGCGGCCGACGAACCAGAGACGGCAGCAAAGATGGTGCAGCCGGCAATGTTGGTGTGCAGCAACCCGCCGGGCAGCCAGCGCATCCACGGTGCTAGCCCACGGAACATGTCTTGCGATAATCGGGTTCGATATAAGATCTCGCCCATCCAGATGAACAGCGGTAGCGCGGTCAGGGTCCAGCTGGAGGACCCAGTCCAGATGGTGGTGATCATCGCGTCACCAGCAGGGCGGGTGGTGAACAGCTCCATCCCGACCCAGGCCACGCCCATCAGCGCCAGCCCGATCCAAACTGAACCACCCAGCAGGGCGAACAGCACGAACAGAAAGATAAGGGTTGTATAAAGCTCGTTCATTCGACCGCCTCCGAAATGATGCTGCTTTCGCGGTGGACCAGCAGGCGAGTCAGGTAATCCCAGATGGCGACAGCCAACAGAACGGTGCCAATGGACATCGGCAGTTGCGGCAGCCAGATCGGAGTATAGACCCAGTCAGATCCGGTGTCAGCCCAGATCTGCCCCCATTTGCTGGGGGCATTGGCAAACATGGCAAAGAAACTGAGCAGCCATTCCGGCACAAAATCAGTTCCCTGTGTGCGGTCGTTCAACATTTCTGACATGATGTTTGTTTTGATGGCGTAGCGGGCGAAATATGTGGCTGTGATCGCGGCGACCCACATGGCAACTGCATCCAGCCAGAAGCCCAAAAACTTGTTCATGTTGAGGAATATCGACACCCGGATATGGGCCCCGCGCGTCAGCGCATGGGCCAGCGCCAGAAACGAGGTCGCGGCCATGGCATAGCCGGCATATTCAGTTGCGCCGGGAAAGGTCAGATTGCTCCAGCGCATGACCATCTGTGCAACGATCAGCAACAGGATGGTCACCATACAGCAAGATGCGGCAACGCCTGCGCCCAGATAGACACGATCCAGCACGCGCCAGACGGGACGCAGTAGGCGTTCGGCCGGATCGCGGTAGGCCAGACAATACGCCGCCAAAATGGTTGGAAAAATAAACAGCCAGACCCATAACGGCAGGCCCAGAAAAGGTTGCCAGTCGCGCAATACCCTATCCCCCGGTCAGATATGACACGGCCCCACGCATTGACGCGCAGGGCCGTGATACAATGTTGTGAACTTAGTTGGCGTTATAGGCGTCCAGAATGGCCTGACCGTCAGCACCAGTGTCTTTCAGCCAGTCCGCCTGCATCGCGGCACCAATGGCCTGCAGCTCTTTCAGGAACTCAGGGCCGGCATCTTCGACCTGCATGCCGTTTTCAGCCAGCTGCTCGAAGTACCAACCTGCCAGCTCTTCGGACTTGGCAGCACAAGCGGTGCCGGTTTCATCCGCAGCCTTTTGCAGTCCGGCCTGAGTTTCGGCATCCAGGCCTTCCCAGACACCCTTGTTGACCATCACATAGTTGCGTGGCAGCCAGGCGTTGACCTTGTAGTAGTGCGACAGGTGCTCCCAGACCTTGCGGTCATAGCCGGTAGAGCCGGACGAGATAAACGCCTCGGCTACACCAGTTGCCAGCGCCTGGCTCAGCTCGGCGGCTTCGACCTGAACCGGGACCATGCCGAGGTGTTCAGCAAAGGTGGCGGTCGCAGTGTTATACGAGCGGAACTTGACGCCCTGAGTGTCCTCGGACGAGGTCACAGCCTTGTTGAAATAGAAGCCCTGACCCGGCCATGGGCAGGTGTACAGCGCGACCAGATTGAGGTCGGAGAGCTGTGCGTTGACCTTGTCTTTGGCGATCCCCCAAAGCTTGTCATTTTCGGCATAAGTGGTCGCGACAAATGGCAGGTTGTCCCAACCCAGCAGCGGTACTTCGTTGGCGTGCGCCGCCATGAAACGCTCGCCGATTGGCACCTGACCGGTCTGGATCGCGCGTTTGATTTCGCCGCCTTTGAACAGCGAGCCACCTGGGTGCACGGTGATGTCGATGGCGCCGCCAGTGTAGTCGCGGACCTTATCGGCAAAGACCACGCCCATTTCCGAATGGAAGTTGGTCGCTGAATAGGCCATTGGCATGTCCCAGCTTTCGGCCATTGCCGCCGAGGCCCCCAGCGCAACGGCCGAGACTGTCACAGCGGCTTTCAAAGTGTAATTGGTTTTCATGGTGTTCTCCCTATTGTTTATTTTGTTATTCTTCGGACCCTTAGCCAAACCGTTGTGGGGCGTAGGGTGTCATATCAATATTACTGCGTTGGCCGCTGATCATATCCGCGATCATGCGCCCAGTTTTGGGGCCGCCTGTCAGCCCGATATGGTGGTGGCCAAAGGCTGCAAAGACCCCGCTGCTGCCGACCTCGCCAATCAGTGGCAGGCTGTCGGACGGCGCGGGCCTGAAACCCATCCACTCTTCTTCGCTGCTGGCGGTCATCTGCGGAAATAGCTCGCGGACCTTTTTGCGCAGCAGCTTCAGTGGTGCCTTGGATGGGTTGTCTTTGATCCCTCCAAACTCAACCACACCTGCACACCTTAGACCTTGATCCATTGGTGTAGCAACGAATTTCCCTGCCGCCATCATCATCGGATTATTCGGTGTTTGCGAGGGGTTCTTGAACAGGACGTGATACCCGCGCTCGGCCTCGAGCGGGACGTTGATGCCCAGTTTCTGCATTAGTGGTTTGGACCAGACACCGGTTGCCAACACCGCCTGATCACAATCGAACCGGCCCTGATCAGTGTCCACTGCGCTGATCTTGCCGCCGCTCAGGTCAAAATCCTTGACTTCGGCCTGCACAAATGCGCCACCCATTTCGGTGAGAAGTTTGACCAGATCCTGCACATAATGCGCTGGATTGTGAATGAAGCCATGGCTTTGGTTCACCGCCAGCAGGTTCACCGATTTCGACAGGATGGGTTCTTTTTCCTGCACGGCAGGGCCTTCGATTAGCTCGGGTACAAAACCGGCCTCGCGGCGCAGCTCCCAAGTATAGGCATCTGCATCAAAGGCGGCTCGATTGGTGTATGCAAAATTGTATTCACTGGGTTGCACCCATTTGGCGGCATCCGTGCCGGCAGTTAGCGCCTGATGTTGTTGCAGACTGTCACCAACGATATGGGTCAATCCACGGGCAATGCGGCGGGTGTCGCTGTCATTGGCATTGGACAGGTAGCGCATCAGCCAGGGGATCAGTTTCGGCGTGTAACCCCAGCGTATGAACAGCGGGAAATCCGGGTTCAGAAGATAGCCCGGCCCTTTGGTGATCAGCCCCGGAGAGGTCACCGGCACCATGGCGCAACTGGCCAGAATGCAGCCATTGCCGTACGAGGCCCCCATTCCAGGCTCGCCTTTATCGATCAGGGTGACTTTGTGTCCGGCGCGGGTCAGCCAGATCGCTGTGGCAGCTCCGACAATGCCGGCTCCGACAATAACAGTATGGGATGAGGTCATTGGCCTGCTCCGGTTGCAGGGCTCGTTAGAAATATGATTGAACGTAGCACAGTATTTTCCATTGGTTTAAAAGAACATGCCTGTGTGCGGGTATCATTTCAAATACGATTTTTTGGCTATGCTATCATTTATTGTGATAGGCGGTTGGGATGCATCTTCGATTTCGCCAGCTTCAGGCCTTTCATGCCATCATTGAGACCGGCACCGTCACCGGTGCCGCCTCGCTGTTGGGGATCTCGCAACCGGGGATCTCGAACCTGTTGAACCAGCTGGAACAACAGACCCGGTTCAAGCTGTTTGAACGTATTAAGGGGCGGTTGGTGGCAACGCCCGAGGCGACCCTGCTGTTTCAGGAGATCGACACCGTGGTGCGCGGATTTGATCACGTCACTCAGGCGGTGATTGATCTGCAGAACAAGCAGGCCGGGCAGTTGCAGGTGGCGTCACAGCACTCGTTATCCTTTGGCTTTATGCCCAAACTGATCGCGCGTTTTGCCCGGGATCGGCCAGACATGACGATCTCGTTTCAGTCTCAGTATTCCGCCAAGATCCAGGAGTGGGTGACGTCGGGGCTGTTTGAAATCGGCGTCTGTGAAATGCCGATCCTGTCCGACGCGCTGGAGGTGTTTCCGGTCACGGTCGAGACCAGGATTGCCTTGCCAGCAGACAGTCCCCTTGCCCAGCACCAGGTCCTGACGCCTGAATTGCTGGAGGGGGTGCCGTTTATTGTGATGGGGCCGGATCACATGACCCACCGCCGCACCCGCGAGGCGTTTCACACTGCGGGAATTCCGCTAAGTACACGGGTCCACTCACATCTGTTCAAGAACCTGCTGAGCTTTGTCAAAGAGGGGATGGGGGTGTCGATCCTAGATCCCTTTGTGTTGGATTTCGATTTTGAAGGTGGCTTTGTCAGTCGGGTGTTTCGCCCGGCGATCATGATGGAGATGGCGGTGGTGACATCGAAAACCCGGCCTCTATCAGCGATCGGGCAAGAGTTTCTGGAGCTGTTGAAAAGTGAGGTGGAACCCTACCGCGCACAGGCTTGACCCGGTGCAAGATCAATCTTGCCGGGGAAGGGCTGTGTATTCATCACTGTAACAATCCGGGTTGAGATCAGAAGGTGTTTGGTAAGGGGGACGGCGCCGCCCATGCGGAAGCGGACGGGAATTTCACCCGTGTGAAGTAAGCCAACTCAGCGCTCCTTTCTTTACAGGAGCCCAGTCCAAAGGTGCCAGAGTGCCAGTCTGGCGGGTGTCGCGACGGGATGTAGAATGACATCTCGCGGTTAACGCCGCGCGAGCAGGGCGTTCGGCGGATGCGCAACGAGGTGACGGGCAAGTGCGTTGTTTTACTTAACGTCGCTCGACCCCAAGCCATTCAACCACTGAGCGCACTGATGGCGTCGGTATCGTGGAATTCGTAGATATGGGTCACCATGCTGTCCTTGATCGTTAGGAATAGGGCAGATTGGGAGGACAGAACGGCACCGGTCTTTCGGTGCTTGGATTGAATAGCACAACGACAAGCAGCTTTGTCACCACTCGCAATGATGTCTATCAGTTCAAAACGTTGAAATTCCCAGTCGGCGCCGTATTGTTGCAGTGCACCGATAAAGTCATTTTTGCAATTGCAGGCAATTGCATAGGGGGCAGTTTCTGGTCTGGCTTGAACGCTATAGTGGATGTCTTCGCAACAGTGTTTGAGGAGAGTGTCCAAGTCGCCGTTTCCATAAGCAGTGATCAATGTGCGAACTAACTCTTCGTTGGTCATAACTTCATCTCCGGTAAAAATGTACTTGTGACAAGTTTGGTCAGTCTAGGATAACCATCATAGATTGATAGGGGTTTTGGCCTACACCTTATCAGTGTGGGGCTTTTGCCGGAGCGTCTCTTATTCGGTTCTAAGTTCCGGAGCTCCGCCCGTAAGCAAGCGAAACTGTTTCCCAGACAGTTTCCAGGAAGCTTGCTTACCCCATCCACCGCCGCACTGGCGCGTTGCTTTCCTCTAGCGCCTGACAGACCACATCAATCAGGGTGGGGCCGTCGTGATCGACCGCTTCGCGCATCACGCGGTCCAGATCCGCAGGGTTTTCCACCCGCCAGCTTTTGACACCGTAAGCGGCGGCCACGGCGGCGTGGTCGGTTTGGTTGAAATCGACGTTGTAATAGCGCGCGTCTTTGTCGGCGTATTGGCTGGCCTTGATCCAGCCGAAGGTGGAGTTGGAAAACACGATCATGGTGATCGGCGCGCGGCTGCGGCAGATGGTTTCCAGCTCGCCTACGGTGAAGCCAAACGAGCCATCGCCCATCATCGCCACCACCTTGCTGCTTGGGCGGCCAAACCATGCGCCAAGGGCGGCGGACATGGAGTAGCCAAGTGCTCCGTGCGCGCGGTTGGTGATGAAATAACGACCCGCTTGCGGCAGTTGGTAATAGGCCGAGAAATAGGGGCAGCTGGTGCCGGGATCAGACACGATTGTGGCGTCTGGCGGCAGCACCTTCATCAGCGTGTCGATCACCCGTTCGGGGCGGATTGGGGCCTGATCGCTGGCGGCGAACTGGCGGAACACGTCGAACTTGCGGGTCTTGATATCGGCGATTGCAGCTGCGCCACCAAAACTTTGCGCGCCCTGATCACGGGCATCGAGTACGGCGTTGACCTGTGCCAGAGACAGCCGCAGATCGCCGACAACACCGACCTCGGTGCGATAGTTGGCGCCGATCACCATGGGGTCATTGTCGAAATGTACGATGCGGGTATTGGCCGTGGGGGCCTCCCAGCGCGAGGTGGTGGTGGAGCCAGCGCGGCAGCCCATGAAGATCACCAGATCGGCGACCTCCATCATTTCCCATGTCTGGTCGGTGCCGCCGTTAGAGCCGACGACACCAAGGCATTGCGGATGGATTTCGGCCAGCGAACCCTGACCCGAGATCGAGGTGGCCACGGGGATATCCAGTCGGGTGGCCAGGCGCGAGAGTTCCTCCATTGCGCCTGCGATCACCACGCCGCCGCCACAGACGATCAGCGGGTTTTTGGCAGACAGGATGGCGTCAACGGCAGCCTCGGCGGCGCCGGGTTCGGGGGACTGCGGGTAGGCGGGGTAGCTTTGGTGTTTGGGGTCGGCCCAAATGTCGGCAGGGTCCACCTGATCGTATTGGATGTCATAAGGCAGGCCCAGATGCGCCGCACCAGACCGTCCGGTGGTCATTGCCCGGAAGGCTGTGCGCATCATGCGGGGAATATGCTGGGCCTGTTTGATCACCGTGTTCCATTTCGTTAGCGGCTGCATCAGGCGGTCCTGATCCACTTCGGTCAGGGGGTATTTGCCGTACGAGCCAACCGAGATGTCGGTGGTGATGCCAAGCACGGCATAGGAGCTTTCGGTGGCCTCGATCAGGCCGGGAAGGATGTAGGTTGCGCCACCACCCGAGGGGCCCTCGGCGACGCCAACGCGACCGGTCACGCGGGAATAGCCATCGGCCATATAGGTGGCGCTGCGCTCGTCCCGGGTCATCACATGGGTGATGCCGTGGTCCATTTGATGCAAGGCATCGTAAAAGGGCAGGGTGGTGTCGCCAGACAGGCCGAACATATGACGCACACCATGCGCCTGTAACATCTGGACCATGGCCTCGGCGCCGTTCAGTTTCTCGGTCATGTCGGTATCCTATAGGCTGGTTCGCTCGCGAAGAAGTGCATTCATAATTGTATACAGTTTAGAGTGCAAACTTGCACGCATGTCAATTCACTTGTAGGTTGCTCAAAATTCAAGACAGGCGAGCTGTATGGGTAAGCAAGAAAGCAACGTGGATCGGGTGTATGAGGCGCTGCGCCAGATGGCGGCTGATTTTGCCTTTATGCCGGATCAGCGCATCAACGAAAGCGAGCTATCCAAGCAGCTTGGGGCCAGTCGAACGCCGCTGCGCGAGGCGTTGAACCGATTGGTGGCCGAGGGATTTTTGACCTTTCAGAACAATCGCGGGTTCTTTTGCCGCTCGCTGACTCCGAAGTACATTCAAGACCTGTACGGGGCGCGGGTTGCGGTGGAGTGTGAGGCGTTGCGGTTGTCGTGTGTCCGCGCCACTGACAGTGAGATCGCAGCGCTGGGCGCGTATCTGGAGCAGACTGAGCCGGTGTATGAAACGGCAACGGATAGTGGCGAGCAATTGACCATGGATGAAGCGTTTCACATGCGGCTGGTGCAGCTGTCTGGCAATGCAGAGCTGGAGCGGATGTTACGCAATCTGAACGACCGTATTCGTTATATCCGGCTGATCGATCTGAAACGAATGCGCGACAAATCTGGCGCGCGGGTGCCGGGAGAGCTGTCGGTGCATAGTCGAATACTATTGGGACTGGCAGGCCGGGATGCCGTGGCGGCAGACGCCGCGATGCGGGGACATATCGAAAAGCGCCGCGAAGCTGCAACCGAGGCTGTACAGATCGCGTTTTCTCAGTTGTATGTACCACAAGATTAATCAGGATTAGGACAGTCAGCCAATGCAACACGGCGGTAAGACAATTTACGGAGCCACGGTCGGAATCTTGATGCTGGAAACGCGGTTTCCCCGGATTTATGGCGATATGGGAAATGCCATGACTTGGGATTTTCCAGTGCAATATCGCGTTGTCGCTGGTGCAACACCGGACAAGGTGGTGCGCAGCAAGCCAACCGAGTTGACCGAGAATTTTATCGAGGCAGGGCGCGAGTTGGTGCGCTCGGGTTGTGATGGGATCACCACCAATTGTGGGTTTCTGTCGCTGATTCAGGACGAGGTGAAACAGGCCTTAGGCGTGCCGGTGGCGACCTCGTCGCTGATGCAGGTGCCGATGGTTCAGGCGCTGTTGCCTGCGGGCAAACGCTGTGGGGTGATCACGATCTCCAAGGCCTCGCTGACGGACGAACATCTGATCGCGGCCGGGGCACCGGTGGATACACCGATTATTGGCACCGAGGGCGGGCGGAACCTGACCACCAGTATTCTGGGCGACAAGCTGGAGATCGATTTCGAGGCCTGCCGGTTGGATATGATCGATGCAGGGCTGGAGATGGTGCAAAGCCACCCGGATGTTGGCGCTATCGTACTGGAATGCACCAATATGGTGCCCTACGCCCGTGATATCCGCAAAGTCACCGGCTTGCCGGTGTTCTCGATCTATACGTTCATCAACTGGTTCCAGTCGGGCATTCAGCCGCAAGCCTTTCCGTTGGAGCTGGATGATCCTCGTTGGTGAGATCTGACGATTAGTTCTGCTGCACTGTGCTGTGCCACTCGGCCAGGAATCGTTTGCGTTTCAGGTGATCCAAAAAGACCAAGAGCCCTGGGCCCAAGTGAATGGGGCGGAATGGCGCGTTCTGGGCTAATTCGGCAATGGGATAGCGGTGGAACGGGTATTCGGGCAGTTCCGGGCTGTCCCAGGCGGCGCGCAGCAGGTGATCAATAAACGCCCCGGCCAATTTGGGGTGCTCGGCGGTCTGTAGGATGACGGCGGTGCGCAGCATCATGTTGGTGTAATCTTCGGGCTCGATGATTTCGATCCGGGTGGCCAGATCCTTGCGGGCGCGGGCATAGCTGCCCAGCACATTGTAGGCGACGGCGATATCACCGCGCGCCACGCTTTCGATCATATCGCCGGAACAGCAGTACAGCTTGATTTTCAACCCACCCATGATCTCCATCAGCCGCCAGTAGGATTCCGAAGTGCGGGCATCCTGGGTGGCAAACAGATAGCCCAGCCCGCTGGTGGCAACGTCATAGGTGCCGATGCGGCCGCGAAACCGATCCGGGTGTTTGCGCAGCAGCGAAATCAGCTGTTGTCGTGAGCGGGGGATTTCCAAGCCGGCAAAGGCGGCTGGGGAAATCACAATCGAGGCTGGTTCCTGCGAAAAGGCAAACACATGGTTGCGCCAGCTGGCCCAAAGCGGGATCAGATCAACCGCGTCCGAGTGATGCGTCCGTGTGTAGCCGTCGTTGGCCAGTTTGATTTGCAGGTCCATCGCCGAAGACAGCGCCAAGTCGAATTGGTGTTCCTCAGCCATTATCGCCTTCATCACCTCAGCGCTGGTGGCGCTGGTGTAGTCAATTGCCACACCCGGATGGAGTTCCAGAAAGCTGTCAATCATCGGCGCCAGTAGTTCGGTGTCGGTGGTCGACAGAATTCTAAGCGTGCGGGCGTCTTCCGCGCCAAAACGTCGATGTTCCTCGACCTCAAAGGCCCATGTAGGCACTGCCAGAGCCACAAGGGCGGCGATCAGGCTAAGGGAAATGAAAGGGATACGCATGCGCCTGCTCCGGAACCGCTGGTTTCAATAATGAGGGCGCCGCCATGGGCCTCGACCACTTCGCGGGCAATGGTCAGCCCTAATCCCGAGCCAATGGTGCCAGCCGCGTTTTTGCCGCGTATGAACCGTTGAGTCAGGGCATCGGTGTCCATATCGGCAAAGCCGCCGGCCTCGTCCTCGACCTGAATCAACACGGTGTGGCTGACCTGCCGGGTGCTGACCTGAATGGCGCTTTCGTATGGGGAGTATTTGATAGCATTGTCCAATATGTTGCGGACCGCGTTCTGGATCAGGATCTGATCGCCGCTGATCTCGGGCAGGGGACTACCGTCAAAGGTCAGGGCGATGTCTTTTAACTCGGCTATTGGGTGCAGCCGGTCCACCAACTCGCGGGTCAAATCGCCCAAGTCGATCGCCTCGCGCTCTAGGCTGTCAGTGCGAAAGGTGACCATGGCGTGATCCAGCAACTGCCCCGCCGCGCGCGAGCTTTCGTCGATGGCACGGATCATTTCGCGGAGCGAGGCGCGGTTTTCGGGTTTGTCGACGCGTAGTAAGGTGATTTCAGCCTGCGCCCGCACTGTTGCCAGTGGGGTGCGGACCCGGTGCGCGGCCTCGGCGATGAAATCCTCGGAGCGTGACAGCGACACCCGCAACCGGGCGATGAACTGGTTCAAGGATTGCACCAGTGGCACCATCTCGCTGGGCACTGGTCGTCGCACCGGGCGCAGATCCTTGGGGCCACGGCGGGACATGGCCTCGGTCAGCTGTTTCAGCGGGCGGATGCTGGATTGAGCGGTCCAGAAAGCCAGCACGGTGGCGACCAGAAAGAACCCCAGCCCCAGTTGCAGGGCCGAGCGCGCCAACTGCGCCAGCTGCGTCGCCTGACCTTCGCGGGTTTGAGCCACCGAGATAATGATGTCAGCCGGAGCGCCATTCAGCGAAAGACGTCGCGACGAGGTGACCATGCGGATGCTGTCGCCCTTGTAGACAAGAGTGTCAAAGGCGGAATGCCCAGACCGCACGCTTTGGCTGGTGCTGGGCAGATCCTGGTACCCGGTGAGAACCTGGCCGCGCATTGCGATGCGATAAAACACCCGGTCATCGCTGACATTGCCCAGCATCGACAGCGCCGCGTAGGGGATATCGACGGTGACTTCATCGGCCTGCACCGAGACCGAATCCATGATCGAGGTGGCCGAGGCGAGCAGGATACTGTCATGGGTTTGTTGCGCCACGTCACGGGCAAAGGCGAGGACGACAAAGAACAGCAGCATGGCCAGAAAAGCGGCACTGCCAACCAGTTGCAGTGTCAGGCGACGGCGCAGCGAGCCACTGGTCTGCAAGGCATCACTCATGTCAGCGACATCCGGTAGCCCATGCCGCGCACTGTGGTGATTTCGACCCCTGAGCCATTCAGGTGCTTGCGCAGGCGGCCGACATAGACCTCGATTGCGTTCTCGGACACGTCTTCGTCATAGGAAAACAGCCGGTCTACCAGCTTGGGTTTGGAGAAGATCCGATCAGGAGCGTTGAGGAAAATTTCCAGCAGCCGCAGCTCTTTGTTACGCAGGGTGATGGTCTTCCCAGCCACCGACAGGGTGCCTGCCATAGGGTCAAACACTAGGTTTCCGAATCGTTTCTGGTTGGAACTGTCACCGCCGTGACGGCGCAGAACCGCACGGCAGCGGGCTTCGAGTTCGGAAAAGTCGAAGGGTTTGGTAATATAATCGTCGGCGCCAAGGTCCAGCATTCCGACCCGATCCGAGACCTCGGAACGGGCGGTCAGCACGATGACTGGGGTTTCGATCAGCCGGCTGCGATGGGACCTGAGAAAGGCACGGCCGTCACCGTCGGGCAGCATAATATCCAATAATATCAAGTCGTAATCGGTGGTGGCTGAGTAGTCTTCGGCGGCGGCGATATTGGCGGCGTGGTCGACCACATGGCCATCCATTCGTAGCCGGTCCAGAACGGCAGTGGCGAGGCTGATATTGTCTTCGACCAATAAGAAACGCATGCTGATCTGTTCCTTTTTACTGTCGTGACAGGTTTGTGTCAGCTTGCCGTGGTCCCCTTAGTCATGAGCGGCTGAGCCGTGATTTGTCAAATGGGAGGACAATATGAATATTTCGAACCTAACCCGCCGTGCGGTGATGGCAGCTGCGGCTGCGACATTGGCACTGGGTGCCCCGGCTGTGGCCGAGGAAAAAATTCTCGACAGCCTGCACTTTCTGATCCCTGGTGGCGCTGGTGGCGGCTGGGATGGCACTGCGCGTGGCACTGGCGAGGCGCTGACTGGCGCGGGTATCGTTGGCACTGCAAGCTATGAAAATATGTCCGGCGGCGGCGGCGGCAAGGCGATCGGCTTTCTGATCGAAAACGCTGACAGCCAGCACGGCACATTGATGGTCAACTCGACCCCGATTGTGATCCGGTCGTTGACGGGTGTGTTCCCGTATAACTTCCGCGACCTGACCATGGTTGCCGGTACCATCGGTGATTATGCGGCCATCGTGGTTGGCAAAGACAGCGCGCTCAACTCGATGGGTGATCTGATTGCGGCTTATCAGGCTGATCCACGCGCGACCGCCATCGGTGGTGGCTCGGTTCCGGGTGGTATGGACCACCTGGTTGCGGCCATGGTGATGAAGGCTGCGGGTGAAGATCCAACCGGCGTGAAGTACATCCCATATGATGCGGGTGGCATGGCCATGGCGGCATTGCTGTCGGGTGAAATCGCTGCGCTGTCGACCGGGTTCTCGGAAGCGGTGGATCTGGCCAATGCAGGCGAAGTGAAGATCATTGGTGTGACTGCGGGTGACCGGGTGTCTGCTTATGCGGATGCGCCAACCATGAAGGAACAGGGCATCGACGCCGAGTTCGTGAACTGGCGTGGGTTCTTTGCGGCTCCGGGTCTGTCGGATGACAAGCTGGCATCTTATCAGGCGACTTTGGCCAAAATGTATGAGACCCCAGAGTGGGAAGCCGTGCGCGAGCGCAATGGCTGGGTTAACATCCACAACAATGGCGACGAGTTTGTCACATTCCTGGAGAAGCAGGAACAGATCATTGGTGATCTGATGAGCGAACTCGGCTTTCGCTAACCCATGAAATGTTCCGGGGCGGTTGCGACTGGCCCCGGAATTTTCAAAAATTCCGCCCCGTTTTCTGACAAGAAAACGGACGGTGACACTTACCTTTTTGGGGAGGATCCTATGGCGCTTGATCGCTGGATCGCATTGATCATCCTGATGATCTGCATGGCCTATGGATATGCGGCCTTTTTCACTCTGGACGTCGGACTGCCGCCGTTCATGCAACGTAATGCAATCTGGCCCAGTACCTTTCCCAAGGTTCTCGCAGTTCTGGCCATCGCTTGCGCGCTGATTATTTTGCTGGGAAAAAGTGAGTCTGAGCCCAAAGAAGGTGATATCGATTATCGCCGCCTGATGGATTACAATCTGGGGCAGGCGCTGCTGCTGCTGGCGATGATGGCAGCTTATGCGCTGATGTTGCGCCCCGTTGGGTTTCTGATTTCAACGGTCGCCTTTCTGACGGTCAGCGCCTTGGTGCTGGGTGAGCGCAGGTTGCAGTATCTGATGCCAATCACCGTGCTGGCCACCGGGGTGGTCTGGTATCTGGTGCAACAAGTGCTGGGGATCTATCTGCGCCCCTTGCCATATTTCCTTGGAACCGGAGGCTGATATGCTCGAAGGCATTATGATCGGGCTGAGCACAGCCTTTACTTTCTCCAATATTATGCTGGTCATCGGTGGCTGCCTGATTGGTACCTTTATCGGCATGTTGCCGGGACTGGGACCGATGAGCATCATTTCCATCATGATCCCAATCGCGATCTCGATGGGAGACCCAGCGGCGGCGCTGATCCTGCTGGCGGGTGTCTATTACGGTGCTATTTTTGGCGGCTCGACTTCGTCGATCCTGATCAACGCACCGGGGGTGGCGTCAACCGTTGCCACCTCGTTTGATGGCTATCCATTGGCGCGTGCGGGCAAGGCGGGCAAGGCGCTAACCGTGGCGGCGATTTCATCGTTCTGCGGAGGGTCTATTGGCGCTGTGCTGCTGATGATCTTTGCGCCCGCACTGGCGACCGTTGCGCTACTGTTCCATTCGTCCGAGTATTTTGCGCTGATGGTGGTTGGCCTGTCGGCGATTGCCGCCTTTGCAGGCACTGGTCAAGTGGCCAAGGCGCTGCTGATGACTTTGCTGGGTCTGATGATGGCCACTGTGGGCGAGGGCGCGCTGTTCAACCTGCCGCGGTTCACCATGGGCATTATGGATCTGCAATCCGGGTTTGGCTTTGTCACCCTGGCGATGGCGATGTTTGCCCTGCCCGAGGCGCTGTATCTGGTGATGGACCCAAGCCGGTCCAACAATGAAGCCGGTGGCGAGATCAAGGATCTGCGCATCACCCGTGCCGAAGCCAAAGAGATTGCACCAGTGATTGGCCGTCAGTCAATCCAGGGCTTTCTGATTGGCGTCTTGCCAGGGGCTGGCGCCACTATCGCCTCGTTCCTAGGCTATGCGGTGGAACGCAATATTGCCTCGAAAGAGGACCAGGAGAAGTTCGGCAAAGGCTCGCTTAAAGGCTTGGCCGCGCCAGAAGCCGCGAACAACGCGGCCTGCACTGGCTCGTTTGTGCCGCTGCTGACGCTGGGCATTCCGGGGTCGGGTACCACGGCGATCTTGTTGGGGGCGTTGATTGCGTTGAACGTCAATCCGGGCCCGCGCCTGATGGTGGATAAGCCCGAGATTTTCTGGGCGGTGATCATCTCGATGTATATCGGCAATCTGGTGCTGTTGATCCTGAACCTGCCGCTGATTCCCTATATTGCCAAGATCCTGGCGGTGCCGCGCAACTATCTGATCCCGTTCATCCTGTTCTTCACCATGATGGGGGCCTACATCGGCCAGAACAATGCGACCGAATTGCTGTTGCTGGTTGGCCTTGGGATCTGCGCAACTATACTGCGCTTTGCTGATTACCCGCTGGCACCGCTGCTGATCGGGTTCATCCTTGGCTCGATGCTGGAGGACAACTTTGCCCGCGCGATGCAGCTATATGACGGGCTTGGCTTTATTCTGGCACGGCCGATGACCATGGGGCTGCTGGGGATTGCGGCGGTGCTGATCATCTTGCCCAGCTACCGGGCGCGACGGGCGCGATTGCGAGCCGCTGGTGTTGCGGACGGCGATTGAACACAACCTATCAGGGGGGCGGAAGCTCCCCTGATTTCATTTCGAATGCTGGAATTCCTACATGATTGCTAAACTTCAGCTGAGGCCGCGTCTGCTGACGGCTGGTATTGCGGGCATTGGAGTGCTGCTGTTTTTGTGGCTTCGCTTGCCGCTGCCGTTCCTGCTGGGACCGATGATGATGTGCCTGGTGTTTGCACTGGGCGGCGCGCGGATGCTGGGGATGGGGCAGGTCGGGATGGCGTTTCGCACCATTCTGGGGGTGGCCGCCGGGGCATCGATTACGCCGGATGTGATGACGGCGCTGCCAGAGATGGCGCTGTCTTTGGCGCTGGTGCCGGTGTTTGTTGTCTGTGTGGCACTGGCTTCGTTTCCGATGATGCGGCATGTGTTCAAATTTGACAAAGTGACCAGCTATTACTGTGCCATGCCCGGAGGGTTGCAGGACCTGATGGTGTTTGGCGAGGCGGCGGGGGCCAATTTGCGGGCGCTGTCATTGGTGCATGCAACGCGGGTGTTGCTGATCGTCAGCGTGGCGCCGTTTGTGCTGGATCTGCTGTGGCAGGTGGATCTGCTGGCCCGGCCCGGCAGTGATGCCAGTGACACGCCATTGATGCAGCTGGCGTGGATGGTGTTTGCGGGGTTGACAGGCTGGGGCATTGCCACGCGGTTGAATATCCTTGGAGCGTCGATCATCGGGCCGATGGTGTTGACGGCAGCGTTGAGCCTGACGGGTGTTATCACCCAGCGGCCTCCGGCTGAGATGATCTGGGCCTGTCAGTTCTTTATCGGCATGGCGGTGGGGTCGAAATATGTCGGTGTCACCTGGCGCGAGTTGCGCCGGGTAGTGCTGGCCGGAGTGGCCAATGGGGTGCTACTGGCGACGCTTAGCGCTGTTTTTATACTGGTGGTGAGCAGCCTGGCGATCGCACCAGCGCTGGATGCGTTTCTGGCGTTTCTGCCTGGCGGGCAGGGGGAGATGGTGGTGCTGGCGATCATTGCCGGGGCGGATCTGACCTATGTGGTGCTGCACCATATTCTGCGCATTGCGCTGGTGGTGATGCTGGCGCCAGTGCTGTTGTCTCGGTTGCGGTAATGTGGCCAGGGCGGTGCCCTGCGTTTTACCGGGCTAGCTTTTTGTTCAACAGCAATGTGCCATAGATTGCCACAAACCCGAAGAACCCGAGGATCCAGCTGGCGCCGGCGATATGATACAAATGGTCGGCGGCATCGGGCCAGATCCCGGCGGCCAGTCGTGCCAGAACTGACACCGGGATGCATAGAAACATCGCGACAGTTCCGGGCCCGGCAGTCAACGCGTTGCCAGTGTGGCCCAGTGTGGCGCGGGCCATCACGGCCAGCGTCATCAGCGAGATCGCTCCGGCCATCCAGACGTGCTGGGCTGCTGATGGCAGCAGGATATCCAGCCACAGGATCG
>MAAC01011150.1_pt1 | contig 68583 bp, 60 predicted proteins | sample 1115981 | NCBI WGS metagenome assembly MAAC01 (sample SAMN04961126, study PRJNA320927) | seawater metagenome | isolation source: sample BD02T64 sea water enriched with oil for 64 days | place: USA:Gulf of Mexico | collected 2013-07-27
GACCTTGTCGGTGTAGTACGTGAATTTCCACTAGTGTCTCCTGAGTTATCATCACCGCCATCCCATAATTGATTTGGCGGTTATTTTGCCCCAGGTGGGTCAATTTTCGGTTGTCGTTAATGGGTCAGTTTTGCATTGCCGTTAACAGCTAAAGCAGGGATAACAATAGACCTACTGAATCTCGCAGCGAAAAACCTTAATCTAACCATCATATATCATCGCTACCCATGGTCTCGTTGCTTGCGGTTATTAGAGGACTCTAAGATAGATGGCGTCTTTCACGCATCTTACAATCCCGATAGAGAAAAAATTGCAGCGTACCCTATTCGTAATGGAAAGCTGAATGATAGTTTGCGCATTCACAGAAAATCCTATTCCTTATATACGCGTAAAGGCTCAAACATACAGTGGGATGGGCAATCCTTTGACAAAGTATCAGGGGAAATTGGTGCTGTCTTTAAGTACGCGGTTGTCGATGAATTACGGGGTAAGGGGGTAAAGGTATCGGAGAGTTGGGAGCGTGATATCTTGCTTAAGAAATTGATTGGCGGGCATCTTTCCGGCGTTGTTGATTTAGAAAATTTATTTGAACCCTTAGTCAGTAGGCTTAAAGATGAGGCTGTTGTAAGACATCCGATTCCTATTTCAACTAAGAATTACTATCTGATTTATTCTCGTGAATTTTTTAAGAATAATGGGAATGCTTCCCGCGCACTCTGGGATCAATTAAAGACCATTCGAGAAAGCGCGGAATATAGTGATATCGTAGAACGATACGTCGACTAATTTCAACGTACTTACGAGTACTTTTAAGACTTGCGTTGGCTGTTAGCCGTGAACTCGCGAATAATATCAGCGGTTTGTATTGGTACTTCAATCATTGGCGCATGGCCGGTATCTTCAAATATATGAATGTCAGAGTTTGGTATTAGGGATTTGAAGATCGGGGCATTGGAAGCGCTAAGTACCCGGTCTTGTCTGCCCCAAGCGACCAATGTGGGGGCTTTAATTTTAGTGAGTGCGTCCTTAAAGTCGTAATTATGCTCCGACTCAATCATATCTTTCCAGATCTTCTTATTGGCATCTGCTCGTCCTACCATTTTCTCGGCGGATACGGCGGCAATAGGGAATGGTGTGTAGGGTTTTTTCTCCATCACAAAATCCACAAGAGAAGGAAAGTCTTCTACTCTCTCTAAAATAAGGGGGTTTTTCCCTTCGCTTAAGTGGTGGTCGTATTCGCTTTTTACGTCGTTAATAAAACCGGGGTCCAATAACACGGTACTTAATATGTCGTCAGGGTAGGTTGCGGCATACAGTGCGGTAATTGCGCCGCCCATGGAGTTGCCTGACATATGAAATGGCTTACCGTTAACTTGCGCCATAAATTGGTGAATAGTTTCGACCTGTCGATCAATGTCGTGATTGTTATTGAGGTCAATGGTGCTTTCGCCGTGCCCCGGCAAATCCACGCTAATAATATGGAAGTCATTCTTAAGCAAGCCCGCCAACATGAGCCAGTTTTCCTTATAGGCCCCAAAACCATGAATCAGCAGTAGTGTTGGCTTTTTCCCCTGTTGATCATTTTCTAAATAGGAAATTTCAAACTGACCAACGGTGGTTTGTTTCTTGGTGGTATTGGCCTCTTTCGCTAGGTGGTTCATTGCCGCTTGATAAATATCATATCGGTAATACATGCCACCCATATACACGCTGGCTCCACCGATGGATAAGATAAGTGCGATTGCAATGATGAACTTTTTCATAACAAAGACCTGAAGGCGATTAGGCGCTGACGGGTGAAAGAGGGATGGAATTTTGTGCAACGGTATTGGAAATGTAGCCATTGCGAGTCAGGAGCGATAGCGCTTGCTGAAAGTGGCAGGGCGTTGCCTGGTGCTCTTTTGCGGAGGGCAGTTTACCGGTGGCGAGGTAAAATCGTAATAACTTACTGGCAAGTTGTTTGATTTTTAGCGAGTTGCCTTGGCTGACCATGTGCTATCTCCGGCTGACAAACAGTGTTCGTATGATCTTTATACGGTTTTTGAGTTCCCCACGCATACTCTAAATGGAGTATGGGATGCTTTGTGTTGTGCTATACGTCCCATAATCGGGCTGTTATGATCAAAATCAGTCGGTTTTATCCCGTTACAATGAGTTAGAGAGGTTGATGTGTTCGCAAAGCGTGTGAAGGAAATTGAGCCCTTTAGAGTGGTTGAGGTATTAGATCGAGCAAAAGCGCTGGAGGCAGAAGGGAGAGACATCATACACCTTGAGGCCGGTGAGCCGGATTTTACTACGGCACAGCCTATTATAGAGGCGGGACAAGCTGCATTAGGGCGGGGCGAAACGTATTACTCTCAGGCGGCGGGTATCCCCGAGCTGAGGCAAGCGATCTCTAATCACTACAAGCTAGATTACGGCTTATCGATTGCACCTGAACGTATTATGGTGACCCCTGGCGCTTCTGGAGCGTTGCTGTTGATTGCTGGTCTATTGACCAATCCCGGCGATGGTATGCTAATGGCGGACCCCGGTTATCCCTGTAATCGGCACTTCCTACGATTAGTGGAAGGAGAGGGCCAATTGGTGCCCGTGGGACCAGAGGATCGCTACCAACTAAAAGCGAGTATGGCGGCGGATCATTGGAAGCCGAATACGATAGGTGTAATGGTAGCGTCTCCGGCGAATCCTACCGGTGAAATCCTGACCCGAGAAGAACTGTCTGATCTGTATGATTTATGTGCGTCGAAAAATGGCCATTTGGTGGTGGATGAGATTTATCATGGCTTAACCTATGGAGAGGGTGCGCCTTCTATTCTAGAGATTACTGATCAAGCGTTTGTGATAAATAGCTTCTCAAAATACTTTGGTATGACTGGGTGGCGTTTGGGTTGGTTGGTGGCACCAGAGCACGCAGTGGCTGAAATGGAGAAACTAGCGCAGAACTTGTTTATCTCCATGTCAACGATGGGGCAGCATGCAGCGCTTGCAGCCTTCGAGCCAGAGACACGTAAAATACTGGACGCTCGTCGAGAAGAGTTTGCGGCGCGTCGAGATTATTTGTTACCGGAATTGCGCCGCTTAGGTTTTGATATTCCCAATGAACCGGCGGGTGCTTTGTATATCTACGCGGGAATTTCTAAATTCTCTAATGACGGTCAACAGTTTTGTATGGACATGTTAGAAAATCATGGTGTCGCCATAACCCCAGGGGTAGACTTTGGGCATCACAGAAGCCAAGAGTATGTTCGTTTTGCATACACCACCAGTATCGATCGTTTAAAAGAAGCGGTGCGGCGAATGGAAGCTGTGTTGTGCTAACCAATAGAACTGACAAAAGGGAAACGCTAGATATGCAGTGCAAAGGTCAATTGATGAGGGGAATGGTTGGATGCATTTTAATGGGAATGTTAAGCGTATCCAACCCGGTGAATGCAGCAACGATTACACCGTTATTAAAAACAGAAACCTCTTGGGATGGGGGGAAAATTGTTTACCCATCGGGTGATGCAGAAGTAACGTCAGTGAGGCTTCAGGTTAACGAAACGGATGACGCGAAGTTTCATTGCCATCCCATGCCGGGCTTAGGACATATTGTTAAAGGCACCATAGAAGTTGAAACCATTGATGGCAAAAAAATTCAGCTTCATGAAGGTCAGTCCATTGTTGAAGTGATGAATACAGTCCATAAAAGCCGGTCCATTGACGGGCCTGCCGAAGCGATTCTATTTTTCGCTGGGGCCAAAGGCTTACCGGTGACAGTGCTACCGGAAAATGACCCCAATAAAGTGTATTGTAAATAGTCTAATTTAAGGAGGCAGTTCATGATCACCGCAAATCATACGCTCACCATTAATGCACCAAAGGATGTTGTTTGGGATGTTATTGTTGATGGCGATAAATACAGTGAGTGGAATCCGTTTGTATTGGCGTGTCGCTCTACGTTTGAAGTGAAATCGCCCATCCGAATGAAGGTCAAAGTACTGCCTTACTTAACGGTGCCACAAAAAGAGACTATTTTTGAGCATATCCCTGGTACTAAATTGAGTTACGGTATTACGATTCCCTTTGGTGCATTAAAGAGCTATCGGTCTCATGTATTAAAATCCATCAGTGACGATGAAACGGTGTATGAGTCTTCCTTTGAATTGTCTGGCTGGTTGTCTCCGTTGGTTGATGCAATGATGGGCAGCTCTCTAAAGAAGGGCTTTGATGGTATGTCGAATGGGATTTTACGACGTTCTTTGTCGTTGTTAGGAAAGTAGTGGGTTGATCATGCTTACTTTTATTCTGCGCTAGCCTTATAGTGTCTAAGGTAGATGGTTTTAATGGAAGTAAGGCGCAGGCTGGTTGAGATTAATATCTGGTCAGTGTTGCTGTAGCGCTTCGTTGTTGAGCAAATACTACACAGTACTCACAAGGAGAAGGAAATGACTCAATACGTTATTGTTTATCTAGGAGGTAATCCACCATCAACGCCAGAGGAAGGTAAGCAGCATATGGCGAAGTATATGGAGTGGTTGTCTTCATTAGGAGACTCAGCTGTTAGTCCAGCGAACCCACTTAAGAATACGAGCACCGTGAGTTCAGAAGGAACGGTTTCCAGTGGTAGTACAACATCAATGTCTGGCTATACCATCATCGAAGCTGATTCTATGGATGCAGCCCTGGTAATTGCTAAGGCATGCCCATTCCTCGAGGTTGGTGGGTCGCTTGAAGTGTCCGAATTGGTCAAAATGCCGGGCTAATAATTTATTATGTTGATTGCTTTAACCTCACGTAATAAAAATAATCCCAACCCAAATCTATCGTAAGACCCGTCATCGCCTACACTCTTCTTGAACCTCATCAAAAAAGGGAATAGGCGATGATTCAACGTATACTCATTAGTATTTTTTTATCGGTGATTTTGACAGCCTGCAAATCGACGTTAACGGTCGAGGTCGAAGGGGCAGGGAGTGTTGTGAGTGACAGCGGCACTATCTCATGCCCTGGCACTTGTTCAAGAGAAATACTTGATATTGAAACCATTACTTTAACCGTCGATGAAACCAATGAAAACTATCTGTTTCACCATTGGGAAGGTGCGTGCGAAGGGACAGATCCTATTTGCGTGCTTGCGGCAAGCCCTATTGCAAACTTCGATGTAAAGGCGCAGTTTCGATACACAGGGAAGACGCTAGGCGATATTTATTTTCCAGATGAAAATCTGCGTGCCTGTATCTTTGAGCAATATCCTGAATATCACGAAACATACCTGATGAGTTTGCTTTGTGATAACCGAAATATTGCATCAATTGAAGGGTTAGAGGAATTGAAACGAGTGGTATTTACATTGCGACTCAATGATAATCAGATTTCCGATCTTTCTCCTTTGGCGAATCTAGGGGTGTTTAAGACAATTACTGTATTCAATAATGATATTGTTGATCCATTGCCATTATTGGGCTTAGATCTTCTTCTTGTTCGTAGTGTTGACTTAACTGGAAATGAAAACGTAGATTGTGATTTGGCAACACAGCTACGAGATATTTTCATTGTAGCTCCAGTCCGAAAATTGGTGATTGCTCCTCAGTGTGATCTTCCTCTGGAAGGGGATGATCTTCTTTTGATAGATTTTGTCGAACGATAGAATACTTCCACGACTATGCAAATGTCATAGTACATTTGCATAGTCGTGGGGTGCAGAAAACACCGTTTCTATGATAATTGTCATATAGATCTTCTTAAATTGGTAGGGATACAATATTGCTCGCTATCCCTGTTGGGCTTTTACCTATACTTAACGAGTGAATCCGGGCAAAGGCTGGCCGTTTATCATTGCGCCTAACAAATTGTCTTATGTTATGGTGCGTTGCTCGTCGGAGGGCTATCCATGAAATTAACAAAAAAAACTATTCTTATTACGGGTGCATCGTCAGGTATTGGTCGGAAAATCGCGGAACTGTTGAGTTTGCGAGAGAACAATATCGTGGTGGTAGCCAGGCGAAAGGAATTGCTCGATGAGGTGAAAGGTATTGTCGAGAATAATGGTAGTAGCTGCTTGGTGATCGCAAGCGATGCATTAGATGAAGAGGCGGCCAGTGATGCCATATCAAAAGCTGTTCGTCATTTTGGTTGTATTGATGTTGCGTTGTTTAATATAGGTGATGGTCCGTCGTTTAATATGGCGACGGCGAGTGCAGGTTCGATCAAGCAGAATATGCAGGTTAACTACGATTCGATGGTGAACTATCTAGTACCGATTATTCAGCATATGAAGATTCAAGAGTCGGGCATTATTGCTCATACCAATTCTCTCGCAGGATTCTTAGGGCTTCCCATGCAAGGGCCGTATTCTGCTGCAAAAGCGGCGGGGCGAATTCTATTGGACAGCTGTCGAATTGAATTGGCGCCGTATGGTATTCGTGTGGTATCGCTTTACCCAGGTTTTGTAGCCACGGATCGGGTCGCGTCTGACGGTATCCCTGCTCCTTTTGAAATATCAGAAACGAAAGCGGCGCAGCATATGATTAAAGGTATTGAGCGAGAAAAATCTGATTACCTATTTCCACGAACGTTAAAAGGGTTAATTACGTTAGCGAGAATATTGCCGAAACCATTACTCGGCAGGATACTCACGTTGGCTACCCCTAGGGATTACTAGTTTGGCAGAAGAGTCCTTACGTTGCCCTAGTAACATTACAAGTGGCAAGAATAAGAATATATCGACAATCAATGCAATCGCCAATGTAACAGCACATAGAAAACCTAGGTCTGCATTCGGTTTAAAGTGAGAAAATGCCAGTGTTCCAAAGCATGCAACAAGAACGACTGTTGTAGTAAGCAGCGCTTTTCCCGTTGTATTTAGTGCATAGAGTGCAGATTCCCTCGCAGTGTAACCGAGGTTTCGCCTGGCGCGTTGGTATTTTGATAATAGATGGATGGTATCGTCGACTACGATACCCAGAGTGATGACCGTGACAATCGATACCGCCAATCCGACTTGTCCGTCTTTAAACCCCCAAATTCCGAATGCTACGATAGCCGGGACCATATTGGCAAAAATACTAAGAATACCTAATGGAATAGACCGCAGTGCGAAACAGAGTATTAGCGCTATCAGTATAAAGCCAAGAAATGTTCCGCTGATTAAGCTTCGGCTGTTTTCGATGTTTAACGCAGAGAAAGCCGTCTCTAATGATACCGCATGGGTTTGCATGTCCGCTGGCCAGTTATCCTGAATCCATACTTCCGAATCTTTTTCAAAAGCAAGCATCTCTCGAGAGCTGGAGGAATAGAGTATGACCTTTATGCGGGTAGCGGTCTTGTCGAAATTAACGATATGATCCAGGTTGCTACCAAAGGGCAATGAGAGCTCATAGAGTAAAAAATACTGTGAAATCAAATCTTGTTGGTTCGGTATGTGATAATAATTTTCATCGTTATCGTGCATTTGTTGGCTGATTGTTTTGATGACTTGATCGAAGCTGGATACATGGGCAACATTCGGTTGCTTCATTGCCCATTGACGAAAGTCTGACAGTGCATTTAAGTATGTGGGTGAGGTGATTGGTATCTTGTCAGAACCGTTGGCCCGATATTCCAATCGGTGTACACCGGTGAGTCGTTCATTCATCAGTGTATTTGTGCGCTTTACTTCCCAAGTATCATCAAAATAGGTATCAATTCTGTCATCTAGAAAGTTATTGGGTAGTTGAGTTGCGATAACTAAGATAAATCCAGTGATCGTTAACATCGATAGATAAGGTTTGTTAAGGGCTATCAAAAAGAATGCGGGAGGTTTTGCATGGGGTGTGCTAGATAGTTTAAAAAGAGTGATCCAATGTGGAAGCCAAAATACCGTCAAGGCGAAGGCGATGATTGACCCGGAGGCGGCTAAATTTCCTAAGTATTGGTAGGGTGGTGAGTCGGATAAATTAAGGCAGAGAAAACCAATTGCGGTAGTAATACTGGTAATGAGCATGGGTTGGAAATTCTCGGCCAAGCTTTGTTTTATGGCGTCATTCCGGCTGAGATTGTTTGACGTATGATATAGATAAGCCGTAATAAGGTGGACGGCATCCGCCAATACAATGGCAAATAGTGATAGAGGTACAAATGCAATAATAGGGGTGATAGGAACTCCCATCCACCCTGCAATTCCCAATGTGACTATATTAGTCATTACGATGACGTAAAGAGTCGCCAGTACCATGCCGATGTTGCGTAAGATTATTGTCAAAACAATTATCATCAAGCAAAGAACAATGGGTATTTTTGTGGAGAATTCGTTTTTTGTCGCCTGATTTATCGTGTTGGAATAGACAACGGTACCCGCTAGGTGCACTGACAGTTCGGGGTGTTTGGTGGTGATCTCCGCTGTTAGTTGGTTTGCCCATTGCATGACTTCTGCAACTTGAACTCGGTCAGATCGATTAATGTCTAACGTTGCGACGATGGCAGTGACACCTAGATCTTCTCCAAGAATGCTATGAATGAGTCGTGACTCGGAAGCTGCATAGCGTTTAATTTCTGATAGATCTATAGGGTTTTCTGGGTTAAAGAGTGCGTCGGTATCTAATGTATCATCAATAATTTGTGTGCGATTAAAATGGGTAAGTGAATCTACTTTTCTAACATGACTCTTGGTCCACAGAGTTTCAGTCAGTTGATGGATTGTTGTTAAGGTTGATTGGACGAATACATCCCCCTGGTCTTGTTTGATGACAAACATGATCGCGTTGTTAGCGGTAAACTCTTCCTCTAGGGCGACGACTTCTTGGTATTCAGTGCTTTTTTCATCGAAAAAAATGCGCGTATCAGCATTGGGTTTTAATGCCAGTACACCGGGGAAAAATGCCAGTAGCATCAGTAAACTTGGCACTACGAACCAGAGGATGCGCCGTGTCGTGTTATTGCGGGTGCTAGAGGGTTGCGTCACAGCCGTGAGACCTCGATATAGAGAGGTCGTGTGTGATCGAGGCTTTTTCTGGCATCTTCGCCAAATCCTGCTAAATAGTGATTACTTTTCATGGTTCGATAAATAAAGCCTTTAGTGGCTGCCTTAATAGGGTCGTTGTCCGCGATACCCAGTATCATAGTTTTATCACCAGAGGAAGACAATGATCGTCTAACATAACTCAATAAGCCGGAGAGTATATCTGGGCGATTATCTTGAGTGATGATTGAATGTAATGAGACATAATCAGCCACTGATTTCTTTAGCGGAAGGGGAAAGCCGCCAAAAAAAGTGCACCATATATTGTAAAATGGCCGAAGAAATATCATCCAAGGGGGATACTCTACGACCCGTGTTTGTTTGAAATCCTTTTGTCGCCACGTTCCAATAAACCCCACCAGCATATTGTTTTCAAAAGCAAGAAAGTAGTCGCTAATTGATAGACCGCGGTAATAACTATCTTTGCCGATACGTTGAAAATCGTAAACGGGATAAAATTGCTTGTTGGCCGCTTCTCTATTGAACAAGGTTTGTATTGCAGGGATATCAGCATTATCGGCACGGCGAATAGTCAATGATGACTTGGGTGCAAAGTCGTAGGTCGTTGACATAATGTAGGTAACCAGTTTCCCATAGGGGTGAAATGTCGCTAAGCCGGATCGGCCACTGGCAACAGCCGTTAATGATGCGGCATTCTCCTCTAGGATAACAATTTGGGAGTACTCATCGGGCTCCATGACTTTTTGACTTTCTTCGATAACATCTTGTATCAGATGTTTTCCTCGGTGGTTTTTCGCAATTCGTAGATCATGGGCATACCGAATAGCACGTCTCTTACCGTTAACAAAGACATCTCTTTTACCATTGCTATAGACCGCGACGGCATTTCCCGTTGACTCATCTTCCGCCAACGTAATAAACGGTTGTTGGGATGCTATTTCTGCGCCATGAAAGAAATTGGGTTGGCGCTCAAAGTTCAGTGTGACGATACCTTGTTGTGGAGTACTTTCCAATAATGCCAGTAACTTATTACTGTCGGATGCTTGTGCGGGTTTCAGTTGAATCATAGTGTCACCACATCTTCGGGGGAGAGCAGAGGAACGCTCTGGCATTGTTGTCGTAGAGCGTAGACAAACGCATCAGGCAAACCGGTATTCCAGAGCACTAAGGGTTCTATTTTAATATTGCCTTTCGCCATGCCGCGTTGTAGGCAGCGGTACATATAGAAGTCGCTAGCGTTGTTGCTGATAACGATTTTTGCGGGGGCTATTTGCTTGAGTTCTCGGGCGAGTTGGTAATGGAAGTTCTTTTGTAACTCTTGTTCTAGTGCCGTACTCAGTACCCTTTCATTAGGCATCTGATTATGGCTGGGTTCGCATAGTAATACGTAACACCCGCGAGAATCATTTGGAACAACTTGCTGCCAATGATTTCCGGGTATCGCGACTAAAGAGACTGGGGTGACTGAAAATTCTTTGGTGAACTGGGTAATGATGGATTGCGATGTCTCCGCAGATATTTTTTCTCCAGCAAGGTCTGTCCCATCTAAACGCCCTCTAAATTCAAAGCAAGGGCACTGATTGAGAAATCCATCCACTACCAATTTGTCATTGAGTTTGTAACGTAAAAAACCGCTACCGGTGGTGAGTAATGGGGATACCTCCATGCCTTTCTCTAGTTTCCAAGCGGGGACAACATCATTGCTAGATAAATCTAAGAATTCATAATAGTGACTGTTCACGGATAGCGGATAGCGATCGCCAAACGGAATGGTTACTACACCCTCTGTAGCCCAGAGCCCCTTGCCTTGAAAGGCGGCATTGGGAAAAAGATGCTGCAATTTATCGGCCCAAATTTTACTGCTGGCAGTATCCCAACTGCTAATAAGCGCGAGATCAGGCCAAAGGCGATTGAGGAACTCAGTGTCGACGGTGTTTCCTAGGCTTTTTAGCAGTGCTGCAGTGCTGGCTGATGAGGGGCAACGTGTTTTTTCTAGTGACGCGGAACGATCGAGCCAGTGTCCTCGATGAAGAACGTCTATCAGTTCATCTCGATGCTCAATAATTTGTTCAAATAACGACAATGCAAACGTAGGGCTCCATACCGATAACATCGTTAGATCTCTACGACTCAATAACCACGCGAGTGAGGCGAATAACGTATCTTCTGAGGACTTCGCTTGGGCGACGGTATCGGGTACTGCCATATATTGCCCGGCTATCCAGCGTTTCCACCAAGGAAGTACTTTCAGGTCGTCGTTAACATTTTCATCAACATCGCCTCTCAGTGACGTCGGAATCCAGGATACAGACCAATAATGATAGCCTCGGTTGATACCTGGAGTGGACTGATAGATATCACCAATCCATGCCATCAGTGCGCAGTTAATTTCAGCCAAAAAATCCTGGGAGTAGGGGATCCATTTAACGGCGGAGGTAGATCCGCTGGTGGGTTGGAATCGCTCGGTAGGGCTGGATGTAAGTGCTTGTAGACCATTATCTCGATCGGATGCGATCCAGGGTTTCCAGCTATCATAATTGGAAATAGGTATGTCGTTGGCAAAATCTTTCCAGTTCATTGTGGGTGACAATGATGAGCCCGTATGTGCGATGGCGTCGCCGGACTTGGAGAGTATTCGCTGCAACGCGTTCTTTTGAACAGTTTGTACGTCCTGTGTTGCTTTTACAAATCGCTGTTGATGACTGTTACACCAGAATTGTGTTGCGCGATGCAGGGCTCGATTTATGTTCGTCATTGTCGCCACTCAATTTATTGTGATTGCATGTCTTCGGAAAACGCGGGCTGTTTAGACTTAGCTGTCTTTTCGCGAATCACTTTTTTAATGAAATTGATGAGTGCGGGGATTTCCATTAATCCAACGCAAGGCAATTCTGTTCCCCGACGCCATTCTGGATTTTTTTCTTCGAAGAAGTGAATCTTAGGTTGGGTCGTTTTTAGGTCGTCGATAATCTCGGCGACACCATCTTTTAGGTTCTGATATTGATTCCCAAAATCCAGGATCTTATCTTCTTGATTGTAATACTCTGGATAGAGTTTATTACAATAAGCATCAACTAAGTTGGCTAGATCAGAATCCTCGTGATCTATTCGTGGGTAATAATTAACGAAATTGTTGGCAAGTAGTAGGTAGGTTTTATATCCCTTACTGATAAGCAACCAAAAGAAAGGCGTGAGTGGATTCTTTAACTTAATCCGTAAAAAGAACATTGCCCAGGTAAATTGCCAGCGCCGTGACCCCCAATATTTCTTCTCAAGAATAGTATCGCCGCTAAATATTCCATAGGCTTTTTTACCTTTATATTCTAAGTCGAATACGGCGAGAGTGCTGAATCCAACGATGCGGTTGGTTTCCCTATCGGTAATAAGTAATACGTGTTGTTTTTTGTATATGTCGCTAACGAATGTTTCAAAATCTGCATTGTTATAGTACTTAACGAAAACCTCGTGCATTTCATATACTTCAGTAACAGACAGTGCTTCGATACTCTTTACGACAGAATTAGGCTCAAGAGAACTCATGGGTTACTCCTTTTATTTTTTGTTTTTATTGAATAAAAGAAATATTGGGTTAACCTAAAAATATATTTCTTTTGGTCATTGCTTGGATGAGGTGATAGCGAGCAGAGGATAGAGTTTGCGAAGGCCAAAAAGAACCCTCCTATGGGAGGGGGAATAGCATTAGGGTAGTGGAAATTGATGATAACAATGGAATAATTGAACTTGTTCACATAACAAAAAAATTACGATTATTGTGATTATTCTATTTGTAACTCGGTGTTAAATAATACTGATACTATTTTTGAAAACTCCTCGATACGTAACGCATAAAAAAAGGCTAGTCGACAAAGTCAACTAGCCTTTTCATTACACTAATGAGAGGTGTGAATTACCCCTTTAGTTTACTGATTGTTAAACTTCGCCAAGTAGGCGGTAAACGAGCCATTATGCTGCGCGCTAGTGGCAACAAAAATTCCATCGCCGGATACGATCGCATCACCCGTAGTTGTGGTTGTGCCACTTGATATTGACAATGTACCAATGGACGAACCATTGTTATCAAATTTTTCGCCAGTGCCGTCACCGAAGATATAGATGTCATTAGATGAATCGATTGCTAGCGTTCTGACTACACCACCACTGGTAGACTTGCTCCAGGTTACACTTCCACTTTCCGAGTACTTTACGAGTTTTCGGCCGTAGTCATTGGACGCGACGATGACAACATTTCCATCACTATCAAGCGAGATAAGTGGTTTAGCGTCAAAGGTACCCGCGCTAGAAGACGGTTCACTAATAAATCGCTCCCATTCCAGGTTTCCATCTGCGCTGATTTTGACAAGTCGGTAGCGGTCATCGTCATAGCTGTGGTGTGCAACATAGACTTCGTCAAAGCGGTTGATCACCATGTCGGTCCAGTGTCCAACATTATCAGGATTGGCTACTTTCCATAGCAAGCTTCCTGCGCTGTCATGTTTTGCAACAAAAGCATGGCCGCTGGTATATATGTTGCCTAGCGCGTCAGGTTCAACGTCCCATACCGCTTCATTTTCTAGATTGATCTCAAGCTGAAGGGTTCCTTCTGTATCGAAGACACGGGTCATGTCGCCGCCAACGTAGACCAGACCATTTGAAAATTCCACATCCCAGGTCTTGTTCTCTTCGCTAAAGGTTTGTACCCACTGTTGTTCACCGTATTGGTTAATCTTGAGCAAGAACTCGGTGTAAGGGTAAGGCGCTCCCTCACGCTGATAGAGGTTGCCCGCAACGTAGATATTGCCGTCATTATCAACCACAGAGTCCTTAATGCTATCGTCGGTATCGAATGTACCGTCGTTGATGTCGTATTGGTTTTTCCATAGTAGGTTGCCAGCGCTGTCGTGTTTTGCGACATAGGCGTTCGCTTCTCGATTGGCTCCAGGGACGATGGTTTGTCCAGAGCTGATTAAGTCGCCATAGGAATCTTGGCTTAGGCTGTTGATCCAGTCGATTCGATCTTCTGTTTCGTCAGCGGAAAAAAACGTTTCCCATACCGGGCTGGCTGCATTATCACCACCACATCCGCTGAGAGAGAGTGAGGCGAGAGACACCAAGGCAAGAGAGGCTAGCGATTTTTTGTTCATTTCCATTTTCATGATTCCTTTGATTAACAATGTTGGCGGGATTCTATAACGGGTGGGTTATCCAATGTGTGTGTCTAAGGAAAAATACTGTTAGGTCAGGTAAACCGGGGCAGGGTTATGTAACGCAATGTATATGACTGGCGATTCACATTGCTGATGATTCGATAAATGCTTTATTTATGATCAATAGGTAATTTGATGGGAAAAAAATGGCCTTCGTGAATTATCGGTATATATTGTAGATAGCCAATGGCTGTAGTCGATAAATGCGCGAGTAAAGGTGTCAGGCGCAGAGGATAAGAACATAATTCCAAGGATAAGACTATGTCTCTGAGTATGGCCCTTTTTTTGACCATCGCATTAAGCACAATATTGGTTTTTATTGCATGGTATAAACGTAATGTGCCGATAACGCTTGCCATGATCGCTATCCTAGCGCTCATTATTGAATTTGAAATTGAGCGAGGTCTTAGGGAAGAAATCAAACAAAAGGACCAGTTTACTTTGGTTCAGAAAATGAGCTCAATCGGAGCTAAGCTCAAAGGAAACTTACAAACCAATCTATCCCTGTTGACTGGCTTCTCTGCTTATATTTCTGCAGAGCCAGATCTGAGCTATATCGATTTTTCCAATTACGCACGAGAAGTCTTCAAGAAAGACACGATGCTGATCAATTTTACAGCAGCAAAAGACCTTGTTGTGAACTATGTTTACCCCCTTGCGGGGAACGAAAAAGTCGTCGGGCTGAATTATCGAGAAAACCCCGAGCAGCGCGAGATGGTAATGCAAACGGTAAATACTGCACAGCTTCAAGTCGTAGGCCCCATCAATTTGATACAAGGTGGTGTTGCTTTTATCGGGCGGGTACCGATCTATACAGGCGAAGGTGCAACGCGCTCGTTGTGGGGCATTATCTCTGCGCCGTTAAGTGCTGAATTATTGTATCGGCAATCAGGTATCCTTCAGGTTGATCAGGGGGTCAGGTTAGCGTTACGTAGTGTTGATTCTCTCGGCAACAAGGGGCCAGCATTTTTGGGTGATCAAGCGATATACGATGATGTTAACGCTTACCAATATGACATTGAGGTTGGGGGGGGAGTGTGGCAATTGGCGGGGGTTACCGTAAGGTCCTCGACAGCGATTCCGACCAATATATTCTTATTGAGGGTGGTGAGCGTCGTCGCAACTCTCTTATTTTTTGCCTTTGTATTATTTCGATTTCGACAAGTTTACGAAAGAGCAAGCTTAGAAGCAACGATTCTTAATAATCAACAGTTACTCGAGAATGTTGGTAGTGTGGCGAAAATTGGTGGTTGGAAAGTGGATGAAAATTTACACTTTATTCGCTGGTCAGAACAGGCATCATTATTATTAAGTTATGCGAGTGTTTATGTACCGGATCGGTTGTCAGATTTAGCGGATCGTTTTTCTTCGGATGACTATAGTCTATTACAGCGGAGCATCAAGCGCGCGTTCAGTGAAGGCAAGCCGTTCGAAATAGAGCTCAAACTCAAACCGTTGAGCGGTGAAAATATATGGTTAAGGATGATCGCAAGCCCATCGATGAAGGATTTTGATGATTTCTCCGTAACGGGTACCATGCAGGATATTAGTGATCAGGTAAAAAGTGCACGTTTGATCGAGCATCAAGCTACCTATGACTCGTTAACGGACCTTCCGAATAGAAATCTATTTAATGAACGACTCAATTTATCCATTCTCGATGCGTATGAGAAATCCTACAAAATAGCTGTATTGTTTATTGATCTTGATCGTTTTAAATCCGTTAATGATAATCATGGGCACCTAGTAGGTGACCGTCTGTTAATGGACGCAGCTCGTAGAATCCAAGGCGGGGTGCGAGAAGGTGATGTTGTTGCACGTATTAGTGGCGATGAGTTTGGTGTGATTTTATCAAATATTGAGCGCTATGAAGATGTACTCAAAGTCACTGAGAACATATTGGTTGAAATGGATTCTGCCTTTATTATTGGTTCAATATCCGTTTATTGTAGTGCGAGTGTTGGTATCGCATTGTATCCAGATGATGGTTACGATGCAGAATCGTTGATTCGTAAATCGGATCAAGCGATGTATGAAGTGAAAGATAGCGGAAGAAATGGTTGGCAATTTTATACCAAAGAGATGCAAGTTAAATCAGAGCATCGACATGCGTTATTGAATGATCTTATTGTGGCGATTAATCGTAAAGAATTAACAGCCTACTATCAACCTATCGTCAATCTTTCCAATGGCCAACCTCAGAAGTGTGAGACGTTAGCGCGTTGGCCTAGGGGGGGGGGCATATTTGTACCTCCTGACGAATTTATCGCGTTGGCAGAAGAAACGGGTTTGATCAATAAAATAGACTTACAAATGTTAGAGCGATCCGCAGCGGTTCTCTTGTCAGTGAATGGTGATGATGAAGGCATCGGATTAACCATTAATGTTTCTCCTCGGTTGTTTCATACAAAAGATCGTGCGTTAGAAAAATGGTTGGCAAGTATTGAAAAGCTATCTTCTCAATTACAGATTACAGTAGAAATCACGGAGCGATTATTGACCGATGATTCTGATAAGGCTTTAGATGTATTGCAAAAATTAAAAAGCTATGGCGTGAAAATTGCCATTGATGACTTTGGTACTGGGTATTCTTCGCTAAGTTATTTGATTAAATTTCCGGTGGATATCATTAAAATTGATCGTACATTTATTTCTGAAATAGGCGTCTATAAATCAGCAGAAACCCTAATTGAAACGGTACTGTTAATGGCGAAGCGATTGGGGCTAGAGGTGGTTGCTGAGGGAATAGAAACACAGAAGCAATTAGATTTTTTAATCGATAATCAATGTGACTATGGTCAAGGGTATTTTCTGGCGAAACCGATGAATGCTGTAGACTTTGCTGCATTTAGTAATACCTGTGAGTATTCCTAAATATTTCTTTACTTGACTCAATTTTTCGCTGAGTAACGGATTGATTGCGAAAACTGTGCAGCGGGTGTCGTTTTTTTTTCAAAAAATCAGGTAAAACAAGGAGTGTACTTGCAGAATGTAAGATTATGTAACTGTCATAATAAAAATATAAGGAGAAAGTCATGAGATTTAAGGCAATAACTTCAATTGGGGTGTTAGTTGGGGCCATGGTTATGGCAGGTTGTAGCGATCAAAGCAGTGAAGATATTGCGAATCTAGGAAAGGCCTATGATACCATTGAGGCCTTAGCTGATATGGCTGATGCGATGGAGGAGGCTGAAGAGAGTCGGTCGGACGTGGATGGATTAACACCGGAAGATCGTATGCAAGCATTGGGAGATGAATGGGACGTATTGGTTGAGCAGTATGACAATCTAATGTTTCATCCGTTACAACAGAAAATTGTCGAGTTTGATAATGCGGGTAACGAAGTGTTAGCGACGCATAAGTTTGTGATGGATGTGGAAACGCATGAAAAATTGTTGTCTAAAATGAAAGAAGTTCATGCGTACAATGTTACAGAAATTGATCGAATAAAACCCTTGCTCGATGAAACAGATTTTGTAGAGAACCCGGCATTGAAAGAATCCTTGGATAGAAAATCCCTCGATATGGGAGAGGCGTTTATTGCACATTTTGCTAGTCTCGATGCTAAGCAGCAGGAAAATCAAAAAGACTTGCTCATGATGGTGCGGGGCTTGTATCCATCCAAGACGATGATCAGCCCGAATCATAAAAGTGCCGATATTTTTGTGACGGTATACAGTTATATGCAACTAAAATCGATGATGAACAGCCCTGAATTCAAAGCGCTTGAATCATTGAGTAAAGGTTAGTACGCGGGATCTTCTGCTGCTTTATACATAGCTTGTAACTTTCCAGATTTGTTGAGCTGTTCCATGCCGTCATCCCATATCTTGGCGAGAGCTTTTCCTTTTGGGGTGTCGGCAAAAATCATGTAGTATTTTGGCCCTTTGAGTACGTTAGAAAAAATATCGACTTTATCCCCAAGTTCTTCTTCTTTGATGATTTTTAAAATGGCTTTATCATAGTCGATCAAAAAATCTGTTCTGCCACTGGCAAGTTTTTTAATGCCTGATTTAATTTGATTGAGTTCTTGGCGTTTTACACTTTTGGGTACAATGCCATAGGTATCAAAGTCATAACCACGTAACCATGATACTCGTTTGTTTTCGAGTAGTGATGAATCTGTCCATTTATCGACGGAATTTTTGGTATAAGCGACACTTAATAGATCTACACCAATATGCCATTTTGGCGTGATGGTACCTGTAGAGCTGTAGCCTGCGGTTAATACATCATAATCAGCAGACTTTTTCTCATTCACAGCATTAGCACAGCGTTTAAACGGAGCGTACTTGATATCGAGTGTGATCCCAGCGGATTGGAATATTAGCCTCCATAAATCATGATATAAACCCGTGCCATCTTTTTGGGTGTAATATTCCCATACGGGTGTGCAGATCTTAATATTCTTAACGTCAGCCTGGACTATCTGAATACAGGAAAAGAAAAGCAGAATTATTGATAACGGAAAGAATTTCATAGGATACTCATTACAGGTTAATCGGTGGTTACTATCGATAGCTGTAATGAGTATAGAAGAAATGTGAGAAAGCATATTGCCGAATGGTGCAGCAGGAAAGGCCTGCTGCTACCGTAAAGCTAATGAGACCCCAAGACTTTTTTGTTTGCTAGTGTGCTAGCTTTAACTGGTGGATTTTACGCCAGGGCTGAGCTTCTTCTAATTCATAAGCAAGTTCCAATAGTGTTCGCTCTTCGCCATGGTTTGCTGATAGTTGGATTGAGATTGGGACATTGTTATCTGTTTCACCCATCGGTAAAGAGATGGCAGGCGCACCAGAGGTATTGGCCAATGGTGTAAAGCTGACATAACGCATTAAACGTTCGAATAGCGTGTCAAAAGGCACTGTTGGGCTAATATGTCCAAGTTTTGCCGGAGTGTGAGCTAAAACCGGTGTTAATACTGCATCATAGGTCGCAAAAACGTTGGCATATTGTTGGTAGGTTTTTCGTAAGCGGTAGAGAAACAATGGGGTCTTATAGAACTTCTTCTTGTACATATCGATTAAACCTAAGCTTAGCCCGTCCATCTGTGAGGCATCAAAGCTAGGGTCCATACTGAATCGTCCGGTTTTCTGGGTGAGAAAAGCTAACATCGACCAGTATAAACTGAAGTCTTCAATAAACGACGGGTTAACTGGCAAAGTCATTTCCTCAACGTGATGGCCCATTGAGGTGAGTAGGTCAGCGGTTTTCGACATGGTATGACGCGTCTCATTATCCGTGGGGTAACCCGTAATGGAGTCGATGACTAAGCCAATTCTCAGCCGTTTTTTTCCTGACCCTTCGACTAACCCTATGGGTTGTAATTTCTTGTTTTTATAATATTTCTCTGCCTCAGCATGGAAGCGTGCGGTATCCCTAACGGTGCGGCTGACGATGCCCTCACTGACAATGTTAATAGGGAGGGAGCGTGCCTGATCACCATTCACGTGACGGTTACGGGTTGGTTTCAGGCCGACAAGGCCGCAGCATGCGGCAGGGATACGAATCGAGCCACCACCGTCGTTTGCATGGGCAATGGGAACGACACCGGCAGCGACTAACGCCGCGGCTCCACCCGAGGATGCTCCGGTGGAGTAATCGGTATTCCAAGGGTTCTTGGTGGCAGGTCTATGATTTGGCTCGGTGGTTGCGTTAAAACCAAATTCGGGTAAGACACTTTTACCCAAAAGGGCAAATCCTTGGGCTAAATATTGATTGGCATAAGGGCCATTTTCGGTATTGGGTTGTGAGTTGATGGTAGCGGAGCCGTGGTTGGTGGGCATACCAATCACCGGAGTGTTATCTTTTATAAAAGAGGGTACACCTGCAAAAAAGCCTGGCCCTAGCGGTTTGTCTGAGCGCTTTATGGCTTCCAAATAGCAATTATGCTCGACCGCATTAATGGTGGGGTCTACGCTTTGCGCACGCTTAATGGATGCCTCAACCACCTCGTGAGGAGAAATCTCTTTAGATTTGAGCAGCTTGGCAAGTTCTACGCCATCGAAGTCTTGTAAAATATCGGTTGAAAAGGCGTGACAGGTTTTATTCTTATTCATGGTAGAGCATTCCGTCCAGTTGTCAGTGGCGTCGCAAATAACATTATCAGCCTAGACTACCCTCGAATGGATAAAAATGGAACTGTCGTGCACAAATATATAAATATCATGTATACATAAGAGGGTAGGATGTTTTCAATAAGGGAGTGTAAGTTAACGAGGCTTATCAATACTGTGTTGGTCTGCGTGTTGTTGATGGGGGCCATGATGAGCGTTGTGAATGCGGACATATACCGTTGGGTGGATGATAAAGGCCGGGTGCATTTTGGTGATAAAGCCGAGACGCAAAAACAACCCAATAAACCTGTTGAAAAGGTTGAGGTGAAGATTGCTGATTCCCAATGGCAACGTTTTGATATCAGTGTTACCAGCATTGACGTGAGTATTACTGCAGAGGAAACCCAGCGTATTATTCGAGACGTCAACAACGTATATGCGTTTTATGACGAAGTGATGTACTTTGATTTTTATAAAACAGTACCTGTTAGCATCACTATTCTTAAAGATAAGGCGGGGTACAACCGCTATCTGCAAAAAGTGATTGGTAAAACGTATGGCTCATCCCGCGGCGTCTATTTGTTGAAAACCAATGAAATAGTGGTGTATATGCGCAGTAACCGTAATGGCACCTTTGAGACAATAAAGCATGAAACGAGTCATGCCATTGTGGATTCCATCGCGGAATACACACCGGGTTGGTTAAATGAAGGACTCGCGGAACAGATGGAAAAAATTGAGAGGAATGAGGGCAGGCTTGTAATTCATCGACATCAAGAGAATCAGCAAATAATTAAGAATAAGTCGACGATGTTAGCGCTACGAAAGATGTTGGATTTGCATAACGCGCAATGGCGTAAAAATAACATATCCAGTAACTCTTATTTGCAGGCTCAGGCTGGAGAGTTGCTATTCTATTTGTTGTCGTCATCACCCCGAAAAAGTTTTGTGGTGAGAATTCTGCAAGAATATAAGCGCGGTAGTCGTACGCGCAGTCTGTACCTGGTTAGGGATAACTATATTGGCGATATTGGTGGTATGGAGACGGGTTGGGAAATATGGCTGCGGCAGAAAAATAGTGAGCCTATAGCGTTCTAACTAAGAGGGGGATTTATAGAGAATACGCTCTGCGCTATTGGATATAACATACTCGCGGCTTATTTCTAAATATCATATCAATCTTCCCTTACGGGTTCTGATGTGGTCAATACTTAACAATGCCTGCGCTTAAGGGAGTGAGGCAGTTATTTGACTCACATTGGGACTATATACATGAAGAAAGTAGTTACGATTATTGTTGTGCTCGGATTTGTAATAATGGGTGTTTATAGCGCTATTTCATTGCAAAAAGACGATGCTCTAGTCGTACTTAAGGTGTGGGGGGAGAAGGGGGCATCTCCTGGACAATTTAAATATATCGAAGATTTTGCATTTGATAGTCGCGGTAATCTATTGGTAACCGACGCACTTAATTCCAATGTCACGGTTTTCTCTACAGAGGGGAGCGTGATTACGACATTTGCTGGCAAGGGAAAAGACGATGGGCATATGGAGAAGCCAGAAGGGATTGCGGTCGCCAAGGATGGAACCATATTTGTGGCAGACTACCTATCTGGATTTATAAAGAAATACGATAAGGCCTATCAGCATGTACAGACATTCTCAGGGTTTGGTGAAAAACCGGGGTTAACATCCGAATCAGAATTTATGGATTTTTGCCCTAATGGATTGCTATATATGGCAGAGGCGGGGAATCATCGCGTCAGCGTGTTCAAACAAGACGGATCATTTGTCCGGTGGTTTGGTGGGTACGGGACGGGAGAAGGGCAGCTTAACCGTCCAGAAGCTGCAAAGTGTGATAGTGATGGTACTGTGTATGTGACCGACTTAGCGAATCATCGCATTCAGGTCTATTCACCTGAGGGAGAGTTTGTCCGCTCTTGGGGAAAGGAAGGTACTGCGGCGGGGGAATTTAGAAAGCCTGCTGGCATAGCCATAGACGGTAGCGACAATATTTATGTTACTGAGATAGGAAATAATAGAATTCAAAAATTCGATAAATATGGTGGCTTTATATACTCTTTTGGAAAAGAGGGACGTTTACCAGGAGAGTTTGGCAATTTACACGGTATTATTGTCAGTCAAAAAGGTGATATCTATGTGGCTGATACGGCGAATAATCGGGTGCAAAAACTTCGTGAAACCAAGCGCTAGTTAGATCGATGGAGAATGATAGAGCACGTAGCTCGGTTATAGGGAGTTTACACAACAGTGTACTCATTAACGTGTTCTTGGTGTTGTTACTCGCGGTATTTTTTATCGTTTCATCACTCAATGTAAAGGTCCACAGTAAAACCTTAGATAGCTATATCGACGATAAGTATACACTCGATAGGTTAAATACGCTGATAACAGAAACCGCTGAGAGTTTACTTCGTCTATTGGTTGTGGAGACTGATCGTAAATATACTCATAAAAATTTTCTTACTATTCTTAGTCAAAGTGAAGATTTTCAAGCAGCGTTTGATCAATTCTACGATGCCACTATTAAACGTAAAGGAATTAGTGAACAGTCATTGGCGCGGGAAATTGAACCTGTCATTACGGAATTACGAAGAGATATTGTTAAGTGCGTGTCCCTGTATAGGGCTGGGAATATTGTTGCTGCGAGAAATTACTATAATAAGCGTTTATATGGCCGTACAAAACAGGTACGACGTTTTACATAAGATGCGGTGTGTTCGGATTTCTCATTAACAGGCGCATAAGTCGATCTATCATTGATCCGTTACTGACACTGGATAATACAATGAAGGCCCTGACGATGGGAGATTACAAACATAGAGCAGAGGTGATACGGAATGATGAATCTGTCTGTTGATCATTAATAGGGTACTGTAAATAAACGTTTTTTCGATTATTTGTATGACAATCGGGCAGTTTGAAGTCATAAAAGAATAAGGGTTATTACAAAATATCATATAGATGATCGTTTTCTCACGTAGATGTGGTCAATACTTAAATGTACTGCCCGTACGTATACTTACGTGTGACATTGAGGCCCTAGAAAATAATTAGGTGTAAAATGGAGAACAAGAATCGTAGTTCAGTTATTGATGGATTGCATAGAAGTGTACTGGCCAACGGCTTATTGATGACAATGTTGGTCATACTATTTTCAGCGTCTTTGGTAAATATTCAATATCACAGTGATAGATTAGACCGTTATATCGAAGAAGAACAAACATTACGTGATCTTGAAGTGCTGATTAATGAAACGGGAGAGAGAATCCTAAAATTACTGATAGCGGAGGGTAAGAAGATCACTTTTGGGGGGGAAGAGAAGGATAATATTCTTAATATATTAGCTAGTAGCGAGAATTTTCAATCAGCGTTTGATAAATACTATGACGCGACGCTAAAGCGTAAGGGAATCAGCGAACAATCCCTTACCATCGAGATGGAACCCGTTATTACTGCATTACGAAGTGATATCGTAAAAACCGTATCACTTTACAACGATGGTGATGTGGGTTTGGCAAAGAACTACTATTTTGAACGATTATCCGGGAGGACGAATCAAGTAAAATTATTTACACGGGATGGATTGCATACCATAGAACGAATTATTAATCGCAGTAAGTCGGAGTTAGAGAATATTGCCATCTATACGCTGGCAGTAGTTGTCGTATTTTCTTTTGTTATCGTGATAATTGGATTTTTGTTTAATCGAAAATACAGTGATCAAATCATTGAACCGTTGTTTACTCTGAAGTCGACCATGAAGGCTATTGCAGAGGGTGACTATTCCTATAAAGCAAAGGTATTAAGAGAAGATGAATTTGGTGATCTTTCTGTCACGTTGAATAATTTGTCTGAGGAAATATGCAGGCAGAGAAAGTCGGTAGAATGTGCCAAGGATACGCTAGAGAAGAAAGTAGAAATACGTACCTTTGAATTGAATAAAGCGAAGGAGTATGCGGAGTCATCAAATATAGCGAATATCGCTAAGAGCAATTTTTTGGCAAATATGAGCCATGAAATACGAACGCCAATGAATGCGGTGTTGGGAATGTTAGGGCTTCTTGAACGTTCAGACATGTCGAAGAGTCAAATGAAGAAAGTAGTGTTGGCGAAAAATGGAGCAGAATCGTTACTCACAATACTCAATGACATTATCGATTTTTCGGCGATTGAGTCAGGGACAATGTCGTTGGAATGTACGCAGTTTAATCTGATAAAATTCCTTGAGGATTTTATTGAATCTATTGCAATAGAAGCAGAGACCAAAGGGTTGGAAATTGTTCTAGACGTAGTGGGGATAGATCAGTATTTAGTTAAAGGAGATCAAGTTCGGCTACGCCAAGTTATGGTGAATTTGGTAGGTAACGCCATAAAGTTCACGGAAAAAGGGGAGGTGGTTGTTAGAGCAGAGATGCTTCCAGGTAATGGCAATACGAGTATTTTTTGTTGTGTAATAAAGGACACAGGAATAGGGGTTTCGAAGGAGCATCAGCAAATATTATTTAGTGTGTTTAGTCAGGTGGATGGGTCGAGCTCTAGAAAATATGGAGGAACAGGCTTAGGGTTAGCTATTGTGAATAACCTATGTGATCTAATGGGAGGGGGCGTTGTTGTTGATAGTATTGAAGGTATTGGTAGTCGATTTGAATTTAGGGTTGAGCTAGAGCAATGCGCTGATAAGCCATCTATGACATCGGAGATTGATCTGGAAGGTTCATGTTTTATGATCGTTGATCAAAATGCAAGTGTGCGTAAAGTCTTGTGTCAACAAATCGAATATTGGGGGGGAGAGGTGGAACATGCTGATGATATAACGTCGGCACAGTCGATAATCGAGGAAAGGGCTCGTCATGGAAAGTCAGATATTGACTTAATGTTCGTTGAACTCGAACTACCCATGATTCAGGGAATTCATTTGGCGAAAATAATCCGTGATAGCCCTGCAACGGATAGTATAGCCCTTGTTGCATTGACAACCCTTAAAGAGAACAGAGATTCGGCCTATTTTCGTGAAAATGGGTTTAATTCCTATTTATCTAAGCCGATAATAAATTCCGAAATATTACGAGTGATTTCCCTACTCAAAATTTGTGCTGTGCCGAGATCGCTGAGTTGTGAATATACGGAGTTTAGTCCAATCGTATCGCCCAATGGATTGCAGACTTCAAGTGCACGCATTCTACTGGTAGATGATAGCGAAGAACACAAAGTGCTCATTTGCGAACTATTGGAGGAATCTCCATATTCTATTTCGATTGCAAATAATGGAAAAGCAGCAATCAAAACACTGCTACTGGCGGGCGATGAGCATCCTTTTGAGCTCATTATTATGGATTGTCAGATGCCTATCATGGATGGTTATGTCGCAACGCAAAAAATACGTGAGGGGGTTGCAACAGAGCGTTACAAGGATATTCCTATTGTTGCGCTAACGGCCAATGCCATCCTCGGTGATAAGGAAAAATGTTTGGAGGCCGGGATGAGTGATTATTTAACCAAACCAGTTCAGCCCGATGATCTAGTCTTGATGTTAGAAAAATGGATGCTAGTAAAAGAGAATCCTGTCGATCAGTCGTTATCCGAGACGAATAATCTGCATTAAAAAAGGTGAGTGGGTAAGGTTCTAGAACCTTACCCACTACACCGTAAACCGTGTTGATAATCGCTATGTTGACGTTGAAATGTTACCGTTTGGTTACAGCGGTGTGAAAATGATGAGAAATCTCATGGGAAATTCATATAGATTTCGTCTCGCAGATTACATTTCATTGTTGCAGCAGAGTAACCGTTAGGTTGTTATAACGTTAGTTGTGCTTCGGTAGAGCTCATCATGCTATTTTTCCCTGTCAACATCATTGCTTTGTGACTTAGTGCGCGGGGCAGGATACGATCAAAATAGAACTGGGCATGATTCACTTTAGCCTGCAAAAAATCTTGGTTGATTGTAGCGTCTATCGCTTCGCGTTTTCCATCCAATATATCTTGTGCAGTGACCGCCATCTTGGCCCAAAAATACCCCAATGTGACGTAACCAGAATACATCAAGAAGTCAAAGCTCGCGGCACCGACTTCATCGGCGTCACGCATGCCTTTGCTAGCAATCTTCATGGTTAGATCTGGCCATTCTTTTGAATAACGTGATAGCACCGAGAGGTAGGGGGCCATGACCAGATTGTCATTATGGGTTTTGCATAACGTATGAATAATCTTAGTAAAGCTCAATAAGCTTTTACCTTGAGTACCTAGTACTTTACGACCCAAAAGGTCGAGTGCTTGTATACCGGTAGTACCTTCATAAATTGTGGAAATACGACCGTCACGATAAAGTTGTTCAACGCCGGACTCTTTGACAAAACCATGACCGCCGTGAATTTGTATGGCATGACTGGCGGACTCAAGACCGGTTTCTGTGCAGAACCCTTTGGCAATAGGAGTCAGTAGATCCAGTAGCTGAATAGTGTCCTTATCAGGATTGTCTTGATGTGTTTCGTCCAATAGATTTGCACAAAATTGGCCGAGGGCGCGTCCACCTTCTGCGAACACTTTTTGGGTCAATAACATACGGCGTACATCCGGGTGAACAAGTAGGGGGTCGGCTTCTTTTTCTGGTGCCTTGATACCACTCAAGCTACGCATCTGGGTGCGTTCAATCGCATAGGCAATACTTTTTTGGTAACTGCGTTCACTTAATCCAACTCCCTGCATGGAAGCGCCGAGTCGCATCTCATTCATCATGGTGAACATGGCATTGATACCGCGATTTTCCTTGCCGATTAAGTAACCTTCGGACTGTTCAAAACTCATGGTGCACGTTGGGTTTGCGTGCATTCCCATTTTTTCCTCGATACCAATGCAATGGACGTTATTAGGGGCAGACCACTCGCCATTAGCGTTTTCTAATTTGGCAGGAACTAAGAATAGGGATAGGCCTTTAATGCCCTGTGGAGCACCTTTAAGACGGGCGAGGACAAGGTGAATAATATTGTCGCTGGCATCATGTTGGCCGGAAGAGATAAAGATTTTATTGCCTTTGATCTGATAGAGCCCTTCAGACGTTGGTGCTGCGGAACTGCGCACAAGGCCAAGGTCTGACCCGCAGTGGCTTTCCGTTAAACACATAGTGCCAGTCCACTGTCCACTAATCATTCTTTCTAAATAGGTTGATTTGAGTGCATCACTGCCGTGGCTGATCAGTGCGCGACATGCCGACATCGTTAGCGCGGGTGTCATGCTAAAGGCATGATTTGCCGAGGTCAGTATTTCACCAATACAAACCGACAGGCGTTCGGGGAGAGCTTGGCCACCCCATTGTTCAGGCATAGAAAGGCCCATCCAACCAGCGTCAGCATAACGTCGAAATGCCGCTTTTAGTGATGGGGGGATCGTTACTTGGCCATTATCGAACTGGCAGCCTTCACTGTCACCTTGGGCATTAATAGGCACGAGCTCATCTTCTGCAAATCGGGCTCCTTGTTCCAATATAAAGAATAAATCTTCATTGGTAACGGGGCTCGAAGCACTATCAGGCACCTCTGACATTTCGTTAAGTAGGAATTTCATGTCAGCGAGAGGAGCCTGGTATTCTGAGAGTAGATCAGCCATAAGGGGGCCTTTTAAGTGAATGCTGGGGTGGAATGCCGTAGGGAGTTGTCCCTCGTATAGAAACCATTGTAGAAACAATAGCCAGAAAAGCGCTTAACAAATGATAATCTGTCTGAAAGTTTTCTATCTATTTGAAAAGGTTATTTTATCCTTTGAGTCAGTGGCATTATTGAATGCTCAAGCTTGCGTGGCAATCCCTACGCATAGCGCGAGTTCAATCCTTCAATCAGGTCCTTCTGTTGTTCGATTAGATCAACTAAGAACTCTCGACATGCTCGTACCCTGGCGGTTGCCCGTAAATCCACATGGCTTAATACCCAAACCCCCCAGGTGGAAGGTGTGAGAGGAATATCAATGCGCCGTAGATTAGGAGTGGTATCAGCGATATAACAAGGCAAACGCGCGATACCCATATGATTGGCGGTGCAGGTGAGCATGGTAGTGACGTCACTGGCACGAATCGCAACGGAGGTGTCTGGAAAATGTGTTTTCACCCATTCGGGCGTTTCAGTCGCGCCATTCCACATGACGAGGTGTTTGGGTGTAGGATTTTTTTCCAGATACTTGGTGCTTGCGTAGATACCGTGGCGCAGGGGTAGTACCTTTTTTCCAATCAAGTAGTCCGGAGGTGATTCTGTTAATCGCAGCGCAATATCGGCTTGTCGTGCGGCAAGGTCAACCAGTGCGGCAGAGCTAGAGAGTTCGAGCTCAATGCAGGGGTAAGCTCGATTAAATAATCCCAGGTGTGGAATGACCAGTAGTGATAGCACGTCGTGTGCGGCAGTCAGTGTGAGCTTTCCCTGGAGCTGGGCATCCAACCCAAAGACTTGACGATCCACAGCTTGTGCTTGTTCTTCCATGATTAACGCGTGCTCATACAGGTTCTCACCTGCCTGGGTCATGGCGTAACCGTTGGGCAAGCGGTCAAACAGCCGGGTTCCCAAGCCTTCTTCAAAGGCCTGGATACGACGGGCGACGGTGGTGTGTTTTACCCCTAGCACCCGCCCTGCAGCACTAACAGTGCGGGCTCTGGATAATGCCAAGAAAAAACGTAGATCGTCCCAGTTCACGGGGCTTACCTCTAATGTGGAAACTTCTGTGCATTATTGCACATCGGTAGTGCTAAAACGAATGTGTCATATCCTTTGTGCACAACATAAGATAGCTCCATCGAATCAGCACAGTGGCTCTACAGACACACGACAACCGAGGTGACCCATGTCAAAACAACAACAGCAGTTCACATTAATCAGTCATACCTTATGCCCCTACGTTCAGAGGGCAGTGATTGCATTGGAGGAATTGGGACTGGAATATAAGAGAATTGACATTGATTTAGGCAATAAGCCTGAGTGGTTCAAGGAGTTGTCTCCCTTGGGTAAAGTGCCTGTACTCGTGGTGGACGATGATACTGTCTTGTTTGAATCCGCGGTGATCGCGGAATATATCAATGAGATTACTGAGGCTGAAATGTTAAGTGCAGAGCCGGTGGGTAGAGCACGCGAGCGAGCTTGGATAGAGTTTGCATCGGCGACAATCAATAACATCGGCCAGCTCTATAGCGCGAAAGATGAAACGCAATACCGCGAAGTCGGGCGCCAGCTAAATGCAAAGTGGTCTATGTTAGATGCTAACTTATCGGATGCCGCTTTTTTTGGAGGCGACAAATTTTCCCTAGTGGATGCAGCGTTTGCCCCTGCATTTAGATACCTCGATGTGTTTGAGAATTTTGCTGAGTTTAGCTGTTTGGCGCGATTACCAAAGGTGAGCCAATGGCGACAAGCGTTAAAACTAAAGCCTTCGGTAATAGGCGCTGTCAGCGAAGATTATCCCGCGCTCTTAACGCAATTTGTCGCAAAGCGTGATTCACACTTGGGCAGGCTTGCCGCAGCGTATCAACAAGACGCAGCGATGGTGTAGTTTGTTGACTCATCCATTTTAGGCACACACTTTTATCTAGATAATTTCAAATATAGTAAAGGAAAAATCATGAGCAATTTTAAAGAGAAGTACGGTCCCTGGGCAGTCGTCACTGGGGCGACAACAGGCATAGGAAAATCAATCAGTAAGCAGTTGGCAGCGGACGGCGTTAATATTATCGCGGTTGCAAGAAACGAAACGAATCTCAGCACTTTGAAGGCAGAGTTGGAAGTGGGTCACGGTGTTACGGTCGATACTATCTCAGCGGACTTGTCTTTGTCTGATGCTAGCAATGTGATTGCAGAAAAGACGGCGCATCGGGATGTGGGCTTGTTGGTGGCAAATGCAGGGATTGAAAACGATGGTTTCTTTATCGAGAATGATATTAATGCTGAAAGTAAATTACTTGCGTTAAATATTCAAAGCCCAATGCAATTGAGTCACATCTTTGCACAACGCCTGTCAGCACGTGGAAAGGGCGGGATACTATTTGTTTCTAGTCTATTTGGGTATCAGGGGGTTCCGCTTGTGGCAAATTATTCTGCCAGTAAAGCCTACATATTGTCGTTGGGTGAAGCACTGAATGTGGAGTTAAGGCCCCTTGGCGTCGACGTTACTGTTTTGTCTCCTGGGCTGACGAAGACGCCGATGGTTGATAATATGGCAATAGATTTTTCTAAAATGCCCATTACCACCCATGATCCCGCGATGGTTGCAAGAGTTGGGCTTAATGCGTTGGGGAAAAAAGCAACGGTGGTTCCAGGGTTGATTAACAAAATCTATGCTTGGGAAAACCGTTTAATCCCACGTTCATGGCCGGTGAAGCTGTTTGGTTTCCTCCTTTCTCGGGCGCGAACGAATAGTGACGCTGAGATCGAATTTCGACCGGAATAAAGCAATGAATCAGTGAGATGTCGTTAAGTATCGTCAGGAAATGTTGAGATTTTAATCAGCTCACATTTCCTGTTGTCCTATAGATGATCAATTGAAATTCAATGTAGATCATAATGTAATCGCAATATTCAGAATTTTTGCTTTTTCCGTTTGTATTTCGTTCAAATGTTGAGAATTTTTATACTGTAATATAACTGTCATATAAATTAAGGCAAACTGTCGCCACTCGTCATAAGTATAAAGCTGTCCTTAATGTTGGAGTTGCCGTAGTGGTTTGTAGAATTCTTAAGCGTTATTCGTGTCTTTTTTGTGTGCCTGTTTTAATCGTAAGCCTCATTTTATCATCACCCTCTTTTGCTCAAAATCAGAGCGATAGTCAGTTATCGTTGCCCATGTTGTTTACGCCCGTTGAGAAAGTTATCGCGCAACGAGCAGTAATTAAAAATATTCACCCCTCGGGAGAAAAAGAAAAGCGCTCGCGGCGTATGGGTGTGAATGTCGATATCTTGGGTGGATTAGAACGCCTATCAATTAATCTATTTTCAAATACTCTAATTGAAGTAAAAGTGAGTAGTGCCAAGAAAAACAGGTTCGGAAGGACGGTATGGCGAGGTGAGGTAGAAAACCAAGTCGTTGATGGAGTTAGGGAAGTTGTCACTGGTAAGGTAACGCTTATCATCAGTGACAATACTGTTATGGGCACTGTTCGCATGAACGGGCAACTATACAAAATAGAACCTGAGAATAATCAGGTGCATTCGATTAAAGAAATCGATACTACATCGTATCCGAGCGATCACCCCAATGCTCAGAGCGATGTTGATGTGCTGTCAACAATACCGAAAGCAATGTCTGGGGACACTGTTGCTAGCAGCGCTGACGCGGTAGTTAATGTGAGCGTACTGGTGTTGTACGCAGCATCGGTGTCTGGCAATGTCTCTGATGTCAATGCATTGGTTGATCTAGTGATTGATGAGACTAATCAAACTTATATAGATAGTGGGTTGAATCAGTCTTTGCAATTGAGTTTAGTAGGTACGGTCGCGGTCGATTTTGCTGAAATGACCTATCCTGAAATGTTATCGAGTTTGGCGTCGCGATCTGATGGTGTATTGGATGATGTACATCAATTGAGGTTGGATCATGAAGCCGATGTTGTCGTGTTGTTGTCCTCAGAATCGGATTACTGTGGTTATGGATATGTTGGTGCGGACTATGATACGGCTTTTGCCGTTGTAAACTATGCCTGTGCCAGTGGTAACTTCAGTTTCGCCCATGAAATTGGACATTTAGTGGGAGCGAGACACGATATTCAAAATGATAGTTCAAGCTACCCTTATGCCTACGGTCACGGCTTTCAATCTCCCAGTTTGGCATTTCGCACGATCATGTCCTACAACTGCGGCAACGGTGATTGCCCCCGAGTTGGTTTTTGGTCGAGTCCCGATAATCTCTTTGGTGATGAGGTCATGGGGCAAGCTGATACCAGTAATAATGTTCGCGTGTGGGAGGAAAATGCAAGCCACCTCGCGGGTTTGCATGAAGCCTATATTCCCCCTGATATTGATCGTGAATTATGGTTTTTTGATATCGGTGATTACGTATATTCAAGTCCAGTTGTTGATGACGAAGGTACGGCATATTTCGCAGGACGTGATGCTAACATCTATGCCTTATATTCCGATATGAGTATTAAATGGCAAACCTCGGTGAGCCAAGCTATTTCCTCTGCATTGGTATTGGAAAATGGCGTAATCTATTATCGAACTGCAGGGCCAGGGGCACGAGAGTATGGTGCGTTAAGTATCAATACCGGTGAGCTTCTGTGGAGTCAGTCGCTTAGTGGATCGGGAGATTCACCGGCTGTAACGAATGATGGTACTTCTTATGTGGTTGATGGTGGGTTACTAAAGCAGTTTTCATCGCAGGGTGAATTGTTGCTTTCGGTATCAGTATCCCCCACCGTTTACGCAGCACCTATTGTCGGTGAGAGTGGTGATGTCTATGCGATGTCAATCGACGGTTTATTACGACGGTTTAGCAGTAGCTTGGATGCGGTATGGTCTTTACAAATACCTGAATCCTATGCTCGTACCTGCTTAGCCATGGGAATTGATGGAACGGTTTATGTGCCAACAATTAACGGAATTCTTTACGCGGTAAGTCGTGATGGAGAATTGTTATGGGAATATACCTTTGATTCTGTTAACTATGATCGATGTCCTGTTGTTGATATGCAAGGAAATATTATTATAGGCGGCGGTACAAAAATTCATGCGATCTCTTCTGCAGGGAATAAACTATGGGAAAGTGAAGACTTAACGGAGGCAGTAACCTCTACGGCCGCTATAGTTGATGATGGTTCCATTCTTGTGGGAACTCGGACCCGGATGAATGCACTGTCCTCATCGGGTGTTCTATTATGGACATCGTTACTCTCCCTAAATAATCAATCTTCTGTTGCGATCGCCGATAATGGAATTGCATATATCGGTGGGGCTTTATATGGTGCGGGCGGCTTACATGCTTATAGTATAGATGGCCGAAAGCTTGCTAATACCGTGTGGCCTCGTCACCATGGCCGGGATGGAGGTAGCAGTTGTTTTGAATTGCCAGTGAATAATGAACCTTTCGTTTCGATTGAATCTCCTACTGATGGCATTCGCCTACTTGCTACTGATGGGCCTGTTGTGTTGCAAGCAACGGCCGAGGATAGTGAAGACGGCGATTTATCACGAACAGTACAATGGCAATCGGATGTTGATGGTCCTATCGAATCGCCGACCATGTTGAGTGTAGGTCAGCATAGATTGACGGTAACGGTCATAGACAGTGGAGAGCTAAGCGGTACCGACACTGTGGGTATTGAAATTATTGGGGAAGCTGACCTTTTGGTAACGCTAGTGGGGGCCCCAGGTAAAAATGAAGGTGGAGTGGTAACCTTTACTGCTACTATCAACAACATTGCTCTTGCTCCTTCCTTAGATAGCTCGATTGCGCTAGTGCTTCCTGAAGGTGTTAGCTTTGTAGCGGCAGATAATGTTGTTGCTTGTACTGAACTAGAAAAAATAGTGACCTGTGAGTTGCAGGATATTGACGTTGGTGAGGAATCGGCTATTACCTTCACCGTATCGACCGGCGAATATACTTATACTAAGCACAGTTACCAGGTTGGTGTGTCTGCGCTAAATGATGTGACGCTAGAGAATAATGTTGCGGTATCGATGTTTGGCGGCAGTATTAGCCCGTTTCAGTTACTACTTTTAGTCGGTATGATGTGGTTAAAGAGGCGGTGGTATTGATTAAGCCTGGCTTGCCATCTATCACCTGGCGGTTTCTTCTTATACAGAAGAATTAAACAGAACCACAACAAAAAAAGCCCTAAGGTAGGATACCTGAGGGCTTTTTTTTGCAGACAACTAGATTTTTAATGAATAACAACTAGCAGCTTAAATAGAGTTCATTACCGATAGGCACCTATAGATTCCAGAATACTCCATACCTGCCCTCCAATCAGCTCCGCTCCAGCAACATTCACATGTATATCATCATACAAATAGATGCTTGCATCATCAGGCCCCCACATAGGTGCCTGGGTTAAATCAACATAGGTACATTTTTCGGTAAGATCATCACTACATAAAGAACTTAGCTCCCCCACGGTCTTATCAATTAAGTTTTCACTAACAACTGATACCGGAAAATATTGAGGTCCAGTCCAAACAATATTTTCCACTGAATCTATAGCAGACAGTAGGCTAATAATCTCTTCGGCTTCTGTCACAGCGACAGTGAATGCATCAGTACAAGCAGTTGAGTAAGTACCTTCATCAACATTTATATTATTTTCCAGATCAACTTTACACGGCTCTTTTAAGTTGTTTGCTCCACCATTAACAATAATAGTTTTAACTGTAGGATCGGGGTCCAACCCCTGGCCATTATAATTGGGGATTTTGGGAATTTCGATATCCCGAATATAGTTAGTATGAGCACCTGAACGAGCAAGCTCTAAATAGGTTTTTTTTGATCGCTCTATAAGGTTTAATGGAATAGCACCATAAGGAGAGCCCAAATCCCACAATGAATCTCCCATTATAATAACGTCGTTCTCCATAGGGGATGATTCAGTACCCACCGCAGTATATAAATCACAAGACTCCGGTTGTTTATTTCCAGCCACACAGTCTATCTCAGATTGTTTGCAGCCAGACATAGAAAAAGCCACACCAAATATTCCCGCGGCTATAACTAACTTATCCGTAAATTCCAACATAAAAACAAACTCCTTTTTATCAATATAATAAAAACAGCATTCTTGCCGTTATATAAAGCGTGATCACAGTAACTAAAGGCCATAACTATGTCAAATTAGAAAGTACGGATTCCATCGCTTTAGCTATAACGATGCGAAGTTAATCGAGGAAAACAAATATTGGTTTTCTGGTTATGTCGAAATTATTCCCTAGGATAAATCCTGTGTGTAACTACGCCGCCAAAGCATGAAATTGTTAAACTGGTGTTACATGATTTTTAGAATGATTTTGTTGTTTCCGTTTTTTGCATTGCTACTAACTCTATTTCAATGTTGCTTGTGATAACCTGAAGTTTTTTAACCGTAACATCGAGTTGGTAATCCGTTTGATGTTACGATAATCTTGCTCGATTATCCCCTTTATCGACCGCCCGATAAAAGTAGCGTCACTGCCCATTGTTTTTATGGAAGGCTCTTCCAGCTTCGGCGTTTGCGACAAAGAAAAATATTGTCGTGAAATAGAATGTAATATTTTCTATAGTTAATGTAATAGATTATCTGAGGTATAAGCGATCCAGAAATACCATTTAGTGTAATCCCAGGCATCGTTAAAAATATTTAGCAATACGCCGAACTGTTCTCATTTTTGAAAGACTTAAATGATGGAATTCTAATGCAAAGTATATTTTCAAAAATGGAATCTGGATAAGTTAGGGTAATAAATAGAAATTGACTATGTTTCATTAAGTAAGAAACAGGGCAATGAGTCTTGATCGGTACCGTTCTAGAACGCTTATGTTAAAGTTATATAATGTCAAATTTATGACACAGCTTAATATTGTCTTGTGTATCGACGTACCTGATCTTCATGGTGTTTTCTGGTGATAGGACATCAGGCTGAATCTCCGATGTGCTGCTTTGTAACAGATCAAAGATGTAGTGGGATTCGTGTTCATTCGAGCCAATAACCTGGGCGTTTAGAGCCGCATGATTAGCTATCAGCGTTATAGATGACACACCCTTATTAAAATGGGCATCAACATCTAGTGAATGTTAGTTATGCGCTGTAGACAATAGGGCCCTTCCTTTTCCCATTAAAGCCGGTGTATCTGTAGCACTTGTGTAAATAGCCATGTTATTTGGTAACAAACCACGTTTTTACCCCAGAAACACCCCCTAAGTTATCAAATGATAACGACGAAATTGGCCTCTAGCAGGGATACTAATCCCAACACGCATTTGAAGAGAGATGAGACGAGATTCAAGTGCATACCTATATCATATAGGCGCGTGAGCGCTAGAGAGAGCAAATATGACATCAGCCAATCCACACTTCCCAAAACTGTTAGAGCCGCTAGACCTTGGATTTACTACTCTAAGAAATAGGGTGTTAATGGGGTCTATGCACACTGGTTTGGAAGAACTGCCTAACGGTATTGAGCGTATGGCGGCATTCTTTGCTGAGCGCGCTCGTGGAGGGGTTGGACTGATTGTGACGGGTGGGTTTGGACCGAATGCAGAAGGTGCGACGCATCCGATGACCAATTTGCTTAAGAGCGACGAGGATGCGCTGAAGCATAAGCCAATTACCGATGCGGTACATGCTGAAGATGGCAAAATTTGTATGCAGATTTTGCATACGGGTCGGTATGCCTTTAACCCAAATTCTGTGGCCCCCTCAGCAGTAAAAGCACCGATCAATCCTTTTAAGCCGAAAGAGCTCGATGAGGAAGGGATTGAGAAACAGATTAATGATATCGCACAGATGGCTCGTCTGGCCCAAGTGGGTGGTTATGATGGCGTAGAGATCATGGGGTCTGAAGGTTATTTCATTAACCAATTTTTGGCGAAGCGCACCAATCAGCGGGAAGATGAATGGGGTGGCGAGTATGAAAACCGTATGCGTGTTGCTATTGAAGTAGTGCGTCGTACCCGCGAACTGGTTGGTGCAAACTTTATTATTATCTATCGCCTATCAATGTTGGATTTGGTAGAAGGTGGAAGTACTTTTGATGAAGTGGTTCAACTGGGTAAAGCCATTGAAAAAGCCGGTGCGACTATTATCAATACAGGCATTGGCTGGCATGAAGCCCGTATCCCAACGATTGCCACTAAGGTTCCACGTGCGGCATTTACGTGGGTAACCGCTCGTTTCAAAGAAGAGTTGTCGATACCACTAATCACGTCGAACCGTATTAATACGCCTGAAGTGGCAGAAAATGTACTGGAGCGTGGTGATGCCGATATGGTGTCAATGGCACGGCCTTTCCTTGCAGATTCTTTCTTTGTACAGAAAGCGCAAGAAGGGAAAAGCGATGAGATCAATACCTGTATTGGTTGTAACCAAGCCTGCTTGGATCATGTCTTTAGCGGTAAGTTAACCAGTTGTCTGGTTAATCCTCGGGCTTGTCATGAGACTGAAGTAGTGATTCTACCCGCAGCAGCGAAAAAGAAGTTGGCGGTTGTGGGTGCAGGACCTGCTGGATTGGCCTTTGCGACAACGGCGGCTGAGCGTGGCCATGATGTGACATTATTTGATGCCAGTAGCGAAATTGGCGGGCAGTTTAATGTGGCGAAGCAAGTGCCAGGTAAAGAAGAGTTCTATGAAACGATTCGTTATTTTGCCAAGCAAATTGAACTAACGAACGTTAATTTGCAATTGAATACTCGAGTTAGTGCAGAAACCCTAAATGATGGTGACTATACGGATGTGATTATTGCTACCGGTATTGCACCTCGTACGCCTGAGATTGATGGTGTTGATCACCCTAAAGTGATGAACTACCTGGATGTGTTACGTGATAAGAAACCTGTCGGTAAAAAGGTCGCGGTTATCGGTGCTGGCGGCATCGGGTTTGATGTGTCTGAATACTTAACCCATGCAGGGGAAGCGACCAGCCAGAATATCGAAGCCTTTATGCAAGAGTGGGGCGTGGACATGTCTTTACAAGCCCGCGGTGGTATTGAAGGTGTTGAAGCTAAGGTTGAAGAGTCACCACGTGAGGTATTCTTATTACAACGTAAGACTTCGAAAGTGGGTAACGGTTTAGGTAAGACGACGGGTTGGATTCACCGTACGGGCTTGAAGAACAAGGGTGTAACGATGATGCCTGGCTGTTCTTATGACAAGATTGATGATCAAGGTATTCATATCAGTGTTGGCGACAAGACCGAAATATTAGCCGTAGATAACGTTATTATTTGTGCCGGACAAGATCCGTTGCGTGATTTGGTGGACGGCTTGAATAAACCACATCATCTAATCGGTGGTGCTGATGTTGCTGCAGAGCTCGATGCAAAGCGTGCCATTGATCAAGGTGTAAGGTTAGCGGCAGAAATGTAAGCGACATATAGATACCAATACGTACTAAAAGTACTACAAGAAAGTCCCTAACAGCCCTGCTGTTAGGGGCTTTCTTGTATGTATTACTCTTCCTATTTTCTAGACCCCTCAAATGGGGGTAGAGAGCTAAACCCTCCTCTTTATACACTGCAATAGAAGCTGAATCAGAAATATCAATTAAACCGGTTTTCTCGTGTTCTCGTTGATTCAGTTTGAGAGCATTAAGGGGAGTGTTGATGAAGTATACGTTGCTATGTTTGGCAGGGATTATGTGTCTGGGGTTGACGGCGTGTGGTGGGGGAGGCTCATCGGGCGATGGATCAGGGGATAGTTCTGGAGGTGCGGGATTAGACACGGTCTCAATCACGGGAGGGGTTATTGATGGCCCGATTGCTTATGCCAATATTGCAGTACATCACTTTACTGCAGGTGCTATCGGTGAGCAAGTCGGTACAGCGGGCACTGACGCCAACGGCGCGATTACGGGTCTTAATGTGGTGGCGGATGACGCGCCGTTTATTTTGATCGCAACGACCGATGGTGATTCCATTGATGTCACAACCGGTATTGCTCCTGTCATTAGTGAATTAAAAACGATACTGATGTCTGTGAACGATACGCCAATCTATGCGACTCCCTTAACGTCTATCGCGAGCGATATTGCACTGGCTAATAGTGATGCATCAACTGATGCCGCAGAGCTTGCGGCGTTACTTGAACAAGCTGCCGATCAAACCGTGGCGGCGCTAGGTTTTGGTCTAGATAGTAGCGTCGACATTTTCACAACCCCCCCTGTTATTACTGCAAATACCCGTGTTGATGATCTTTCTGATATTGCCGCGTATCGAGCTGCAATTGAAGCGTTGGTTGATGCGGTTGAAAGCGCCAGTGACAATACCGCGGGTCAATCAAATGTTGTGAACGAGAACGCGGTGTTAACGGCGCTTGCGAAAGATTTGGTGGATGGTCAAATCGACGGCCAGGAAAGTGCCACTGCGATTGAGAACTTAGCCAATACAAATATTGCTGTTGAAGTTGAAGAGACGCCAACGGTTGACGAGGCTGCGATTATTGAGCTGCTGGAGCAGGATGCAGAAGTCACCGGTGTAGTGAATACCGTGGTGATTGATGAGATCGATGGCATTGATGGCGTTGATATTACTATTGTCATTGTTGGCGGTACTACAACGCCCGATTCTGACGGAGATAGCGTAAGCGATATTAATGACAACTGTGTGCATCACAGCAATACCAATCAGCTTAATTTTGATCAGGCCGATGGTGACAACGCGGGTGATGTGTGTGATAGCGATGACGATAATGATGGTGTCGCCGATAGCGCTGATAGTTGTGCGACGGAAGATTTTGATTTGTCATCGGACATCGATAGTGATGGTTGTGATGATGCTAATGAGGACGCTGATGATGATAACGATGGGGTGTTAGACACGGCCCCGGATAACTGCCCCACGGTGGAAAATGCGGATCAAGATAATCTTGATGGCGATTCGTTAGGTGATGCGTGTGACGATGATAGGGATGGTGACGGTTCTCCAAACAGCATTGATAGCTGTCCAGATGATGCTACGGATACTTGTGCTGTACCTGCTGAAGGAGTGTATGGCACATCGTCCTGGGATGACGGCTCAACTTGGCAGTAAACAGAACATCAATATATACGCTAACAGAATATAGACATACAGATAGTAGAAATAGACAAAGGAAAAATTATGTTTAAGAAGACAATATTAGCAAGCAGTATTCTTTTGGGCTGTTCAATGAATATCATGGCGGCTGACGTGACCCACTCGTTTAGTGCCGGTGGTTCTATCGTTGCGTCGGAAATGAATCAAAATTTCTCTGACGTCGTGGCAGCGATTAATGCATTGGAAAGTCAGGTTGCCACGTTGGAGGCCGCTGCGGTAGGTGACGCATCATCATTAGAAGAGAAGATTGCGGGCGCGAGCTATCAATTTTCGTGGCTTCAAAATGGTTACTTTGGTGAAAATGCGTCAGGTGGCTTGAGTGATTATGTTCGCTTTGGTTTGGGGCGGGGTACAAGCACACTGGTATTTAATGAAAATGGTACCACCACGGATAGTGGGAGTGAGGCGTGGGTGGAAGGAAGTACTGTGCCAATCTGTCAAACGTTTGATAACGACGATAACTGTACCAGTGATCATAACCAGTTAGAAACAGATAACGATACTTGGGCTGATGATGCAGGTACCTGGTCAGTGAATAGCACGACTAATGTACTGACATTAACCTTTGAGAATGAAAGCCCTCAGTATTATCAGGTTTCTGAAGATGGTTCTACGATGATTTTAACGGGCTTGCAAAATAATGTTGAGGCATCCGATAGTGGTGGTGCAGACCAGCGTATTATCGAACTCACCATCGGTGTTGGTGTACGATTACCTGAGTAAGCTAACGGTAATTCGGTAATTTGATGACGCGGTAGACAGGCCTATTCAATGTATGGTTTGATTGTGCATATCTTGTATTAATAATGCACAATCAAACCATACATTGAATGGGGACAGAATGTCAGCCGACAATACGCAGAAATTTATCGGCACACAGGAAGCGATCGGTCAGATTTATCAAGCAACTCTAGAACCAGAGCTTTGGTTAGGTGTGTTGGAACAACTTGATTGTCAGCTGACAATGGCGCACGAACGAGACAGTGATAATGAAAATATCGCATTGTTATCTGAACATTGTCGTCGTGCAAAAGAGATTACACGAGAATTACACAGCCACCAGGAGCAAACCACCACGTGGAAACACATTGTTGATCATTTGCCTATGGCGGTGTTTTTTGTTGATCACAATTTACAAGCTATTACGAATAATGCTCGTGGTGATGTGTTATTACAGCAAGGGCAATACGTTAGCGTTAATCAGCAACAACAATTACGCTTATCGACTCCCGCTCTGTCTAAACAATTGGTCGACATGTTGTCGTCTGACAGTGTTGATCCGACACAGGGTATGCAGCTAGACGCCGATGCCAATGTATTATTGATGGCTGTTCCTGTTCAAAAAGTTGAAATTGATGCACCATTAATGGGTGCGAGTATGGCGCTTTTAATTTTCACCGCCGATGAAAAAATCACACCTGAATTAGATGTTATTCGTTCGTTGCATCAGCTTACGCATGCCGAAGCAAAGCTCACCCATGGGTTGTGTTTGACCCACTCGCTTGCGGAGGCGGCTAAACTCAGTGGTGTTAGTCAAAATACGGCCCGTTCTTATTTAAAGTCCATTTATAGTAAGACATCGTCTAATTCACAATTAGAATTAGTGCGTAAAGTGGTTGGCGCGTCCTTTGCCAGTATGGGGTTTGCCTGCGGGGTTAAGGATAATAGTGACCCGTATAAGTCACTGCAATTACCCGATCGTCGACGGTTAACGTGGTACGAATATGGTGATGTTACTGGGAAACCAGTCGTCGTATTTGAGAACGTGGGTGGCTCTCTACCACAACACCAGCAGCATATTGACTATTACAGCGAAAATAATCTGCGGGTTCTTGTTGTCATTCGCCCTGGATATGGCAGCTCAACCTTTAAGCAAAATATTGATTGTGGCAGCTTTGCGGATGACGTGGTGTTTTTACTGGATCATCTTCGTATTGCGCAATGCCACGTGATCGGGTATTCCGTGGGGGGGGCATATGCCACTGTCTTAGCGGGTCGATATCCAAATCGTGTTACCCGCCTTGGATTGTTATGTAGTGCATTGCCTTGGCGTTTCGTGCAACCCAAAAACTTGGCAATGCATCAACGATTACTGGTGAATTTACTTAACGTCGCTCCTGACGCATTTCGATTTATCATGTCATTGATGATGCGCTCAACCTTTCGAGATCCCACCAGTTTTTATCGCAAACTCGCAACCCAGGTATATAAACGGGATGCAGAGTTACTGAGCGATGTGAAATGGCAACAACAGCTAGGAGGTCAGCTTAAGCATCGACTTATGGGTGGTGTGAAGGTCTACGTGCAAGAATATCTATTGTTGAGTAAAGACTGGAGTCAGGACCTTGGAGAGATCACGCCTCCCACATTAATCTGGCATGGTGATGAAGATCGGTTGGTCGATTATACTGGTATCGAGGAATTCTCCAGCCAGTTCAGTGATCACTCATTGCAGATTCATTCAGGCCATGGACACTTTATGGTCTGTGATAAATGGGTAGAGTTTGTATCGGAGTGTGTTAAGTAAACGACTAACGGATGTAAGCAAATATTGGCCATGGAGAATACAAGTTTTGTTTGAATATAATTGGAGTTGTGCGGCCTGTAATAACGGAAATGATAAATCGTTATCTAAATGCTTTAACTGTGGTTGCCCCGGAGAATGTAATTTTCATACAGTTGAACTATATAAGGTATTGGTTCGCGAAAAATCAGGGAGTTGTGGGGTTAAGTGTAGTACATGCGGCGGCTCCTCTTTTGGCATTGTGTATAACGAAGATGTTAATGAATATTATTATTCTGGGGTTTCTAGGAAGTCTTGGATTTTTAGAATACTGGAAATTCATATAACATGTCGAGGTTGTAAAGAATTAGAAATTATTGAGCACGAAGTACCGACGCTTAGAAAGCTCTTCAGGGCTTTGCTAAGAAGGGATATTCAATCAAATACTCTTAAGCGAATTTAGGATAGCAGGAATGTTAAATGGAAATTAAAGTAGTAACAGCGGACTACACGAATCGGCGTCACGGAGAAGACATCGGGTTCCTCATTGATAGCTATGCAAGAGACCCAATGGGCGGTGCTACCCCACTTGCCGACAGTGTTCGAAATAATCTCTCTTTAGCGTTGGCTAAATTGCCTCATGCTTTTAGTATCCTCTGTTATGTTGATAATAAACCGGCAGGACTCATTAATTGTTTTGACGCGTTTTCCACATTTAAATGCAAACCCCTCGTCAATATCCATGACATCATTGTACTGGGTGACTTTCGTGGTCTTGGTTTAAGTCAATTAATGCTGCAAAAGGTTGAAGGAATCGCTAAAGATAAAGGGTGTTGCAAGCTCACGCTGGAAGTATTAGAAGGCAATAAGGTGGCACAAGGTTCTTATCGTAAATACGGTTTTTCTGGGTACGAACTGGATCCTAATGTGGGAAGGGCGTTATTTTGGGAAAAACACATCGGACCTTCAAATTAGAACGGTTAAAGTAGCGCCATTACATTAGCACGCTCATATCATTACCATACGGAATTTGGATTTCAATATGACAACACCCATAGAACTTTGCACGGATAGATTGCTACTACGACAATGGAAAGATGACGACTTTGCTGTTTTCGCAAAAATGAATGCCGATCCCCAAGTAATGGAATACTATCCTGAAACTTTAGGTACAGAAGCTAGCAATGCGATGGCCCAAAAGATTCAGGGCTTATTGTCGGAAAGGTCATGGGGATTTTGGGCGGTTGAAACGTTAAAGGATCATCAATTTATTGGGTTTGTGGGGTTACATAAACCGTCTTATGATTTACCGGTAACACCTTGCGTAGAAATCGGTTGGCGACTAGGTAAAGAATTCTGGGGGAATGGGTATGCGACGGAAGCGGGTAGCGAATGTTTGCGATTTGCCTTTGATGAACTTGATCTTAACGAAGTATTCTCTTTTACATCGATAACGAATACCAAATCTTCTGCGGTAATGGAGCGATTAGGTATGATAAATACTCAAGAGAACTTTGAGCATCCAATTATTCCAGAGAATCACCCACTTCGAGAGCATGTATTGTTTAAAATTACCCAAGCGCAATGGTCGAATAAAACGTAACGAGATACAGCATAAGGATACAGCTTGATGAAGATTGTCGCGGTTAAGGAAAAAGTTATCAGTGGGATGAGTGTACGCACCACAAACGAACGAGAAATGAACGTAAAGACGGCGAAAATTGGTGCCATAGTACAGCGGTTTGATAACGCGGTGTCTGTTGACTATAAACGTGGCGCGCGAGTACATAACGTGTATTTCAACTACGAATCTGATGCCTCGGGTGAATACACCATGATGGCCGGAGCGGATAGCGTCGAATCGACAAAAGAGAGATTAGAAACAGTGACTATTCAAGCCGGAAACTACATGGTTTTTTCGGCTGAAGGTGAGGTGCCGGAGATTGTTTATACTACTTGGTCAAAAATTTGGGACTATTTCTCTAATGAAGACGTGTCTCATCAGCGAGCGTATACAACGGATTTTGAATGTTATAAAAGTGAAACCGAGATAGAAATTCATATTGCGGTTGAATAACCTGACAGGATATAGGGTTTGCTGCAATGAGGGTATTTATCGATCTCATCGCAGTAAACCGTTATAGCAGAGAACCCAATCCATCTCTGCTATTGAGTAAGGAGGGATACGGCAGTCATAAGCTTGTCATTAAGAGCGCTGTCGGTAAGCTTCTGAGCTTCAGCATCAAACACATCATAGAAGCTTGGAACAGAAAGGTCGGCTCTTACATCCCCAGCGAAATAAGGGGCAGAGTTCTTAGCTGCAGCTAATACACTGCTGGCTCCACCAGGACCGGGGGAGGTCGATAACAATAACATAGGCTTATTCTGAAAGACTTTTTGATCAATACGTGAGGTCCAATCGAACAAGTTTTTGTAGGCGGCTGTGTATGATCCATTGTGCTCAGCAAAAGAGATAATTACCCCATCACTATTACCAATCTTATCGAAAAACGCACGTGCCTCAGCCGGGTGCCCTAACTCTTCTTCTCGCTCCATGCTGAAAAGCGGCATCTCGTAATCATTGATATCAAGGACTTCTACTTCAACATCACCAGCAAGACTGCCTGCATAGGTAGCGAGCTGCTTGTTAATAGAGTTTTTGCTGTTGCTGGCGGCGAATGCGATTAATTTCATTGGGTTGTCCTTGGGTGATTGCTAATGTTCAATAAAGCCAGTATATATTTGTTCCAAATAAAGATTAATAGGGTCATTGTGGAATGATTGTTTCCATATGGCTCTTAATCTGCTCTCTAGCCCAGTAAACACGGGATTGTTATGGCATTTGACTCAAAACTACTCGATGGCATTGTGGTATTTGTCGAGGTTGTACAAAGTGGCAGCCTAACCTTGGCAGCTCAAAATACAGGTCATTCTACGTCTTATATCAGTAAGGAAATCAAACAGTTGGAGGATCGAGTGGGGGTGAGGCTATTGCATCGAACCACTCGATCACAAAGCCTAACTCCAGAAGGGGAGTTGTACTTTGACCAGTGTTTACAGATTGTCAGTGACGCAGAACAAGCGGAAACGATGGTAGGTGGTAGGCAATTGGAACCCAAAGGGACCCTAAAAGTGAGCTGCCCGGTGAGTTTCGGCTTGTCACATATTCGGCCTATATTGGCGAAATTTACTGAGATGTACCCACAGATTGTATTGGACCTCGAACTCAATGATCGTAAGGTTGATATGATTGCAGAAGGTGTTGATGTGGTGATTCGAGCATCGGCACAAGCCGAGGATTCGTCGTTAATCAGTCGTCGGTTTATGCAATCTTACGGAATTACGCTTGCGTCGCCAGCTTATCTTGCGAGATATGGCACACCTACGCATCCTCTGGAATTGGCAAATCGCAGTACGATTGTGTATAGCTATTTGAAAAAATTTGATACCTGGGTGTATAAGAAGGCGGGTGAAGAAGATATTCCCGTTAAGCTAAATAGCCGAGTGATTACCAATAGCCCAGAAATGATATTGGCATTATGTATTGCGGGGCAGGGAATTATCCGAACACCGATATTTAACATAGGAGATGCGCTGGAAACAGGGGAACTTGTTGAATTGCTTTCGGATTACGACCGGTTCCCCGTGGATGTTTGTTTGGTGTATCCAAGCAGAAAGCATATGTCGGCAAAAGTAAGGGGCTTTATTGATTTTATTGTGGAAGAATTAGGGGACTAACAGGCATCGACGTGAGTTAAGGGAGAGAAATTATGTTGAATATTGAGAGTGTAAACCATATTGGTATTCGTATTGGAGAGAAGGATCGTTCAGTAGCGTTTTATACATTATTGGGCTTTGAGTTAATGAGGGATGCAGGATATGAAAACGGGCATCCGTTGATATTGAAGCACCCTAGTGGTGTCGTGTTGAATTTGTTAGGCCCCGCAACGGTTGAGGATCACGATAATATCTTAATGGATATTGCGGATAAACATACCGGTGTTACCCATTTTGCGTTAACGGTGAGTTCGCTCGAGGATGCAAAGGTATACATGGAGACCCATGGCGTAACCATTACGGGTTCTTTCAGCATTGATAATATGTCCGCGATTTTTATTCGTGACCCGGATAGAAACGTGATTGAATTAGACGCCTATGGCCCCATTGAAAAAGTAGATATGGGCGATTATTCAAACCATGTATAGACGTAAATCATAAAATTCAATGACCTAGCATAAGGAAAGCAGCATGAGTGAACAGGCACCGTTAATAAAGGCACTGATGGAGAAGGCAGGGAAACCCGTACCCACATTCTTTACTGAATTATCTGAAGAGGATCTTCAGGCGTTACATCAGTACACCAATGATGTAGTGGAGCGGGCGACGGACGGGTTAGATGAGTTGTATTCTGGTATGAGCCAGACGATGAAATATGTGCCAGCCTTTATATTGGTAAAAATGACCACAAGTTTTATCAAACCTGCAATTTCAGCGGGTATCTCTGCCAAGTTACCGTTAAAAGATGCACTCAAGATCAATCCAAAATTCCCAGTCGATTATGCCTGTGCAGTGGCGAGCCACCTTGATAGTGAGCATGCTGCAGAAATGATGAGAGAGCTTAAGCATGCTAGGGCAGAAGAGCTAATCACCTATATGGTGGAGCATTACACGGTGAAGGCTCTTGATATTGGGCAGTTTTTGGATAAGAAACAGCTCAAGATTTTGAAGAAGTTCATCACAAAGGTTGAGGCAATGGATACTATGTTGCTTGAGCAATATGCCTCGGTGATTGCCAGTATCAAAGCGGCATAGGGTCAGTAAAGGAAGGTATAAGTGTTAGCGGGTAGTCGTGATTATTCTGAAATAGGTGTGTTACTTCACAATAATAGGACTAATTATGGCGTCTGATTAGTATTCAGGCGTCATAACCCTTAGCATGATTGTTGGCGCTCGAATGTATTCGGCGCACGTTAATAACACATGCACTAAAGGATTAGTAACAATGATAATAATAAAACCTAATCCCCGATTTCTTGGATTACTCACTCTTACCCTCTTGATTTCAGCCTGTGGCGCGTCGTATAAACTGCTTTGGGAAGAGCAGATAATAGAACGTTCCTTCGCTCTTGTTGTTACTGATGGCAACGTAAAAATGATCGGCCAGTTGGATGATCAAACCACTGTGACGACTTACGATACGGAAGGTGATGTGGTGAGTTCGCATCAATACCCTGTGGATCTTGGGCAGTGGTATAGCGATGCGAATACACTATTCAGGTTTCCTGATGGGGCTTTTTTTGTGGGTACCAGCTTGGAAAACTTGACGTTTGTTGATGACAACGAACAGACATATTGGCAAGGGTTGAGCTTAGCTGATCTCGGCGTGGGGGATAGTGGTAGCGTTAGTATTAACAGTGCGACGGTATTTGAAGACAGGCTCTATATTCTCGGGCGTTTCTTTATAGAAGATGATACTGGATCGTTCGGAAATACTGATGCCATATTTTTTGTGGTCGATCGAAATGGCGATGTTCATATGACCCATCGAGAAGATAAGATGAGTGTACTTGGTGGTCCAGTGGTTGGTGACTCAGGTGAAGCAGCATTTACTATTCGTTACTTTGGATCGCACATGGGAGACAATGGAGAAAAATCTGCGTTGGTCGTTTTTGATTCCGATCTTGCCCTAGCCTCTCGAACGGAGAGTACTGAATATGTTTACGTCCATTCAATTCAGGGGGATAACGTAAGCCTGCTAAATACCTCTGGATTGGAGAGCCTGCGGAATGACACCGGTAAGCGCTTTACGGTGTACGAACCGTATATGCTGTCTGATGGTGCCGGAAACACTTACCTGTGGGGAGCAAATGCAAACTATGATAATTGTGAGGCCGATCTGTGCTTCTATTACCCTTGGTTAGCCAAAATCAATAGTGCAGGTGACGTGCTTTTTGTGCGTGAAGATATCGCCGCATCCTCGGTGACGAATACGGGGCAGATTTTTCACGTATTGAATAATAAGGTAAAGCTGGCGGATAGCGGCGGGGTGCATTGGGCGTACTCATCACAAACCCTTGCAGGTATTGATAGTGTGTTGGAGCCAGGCGGTTTGGCGACGTACATTCGTTTTTCTGAAAACAGTGTTCATCGTCGCTTATCAGAAGACGGAATAGTAGAGAGTGAATTTAATGAACCGTCGAACTATGTGACAAGACGTTTAGCAGGGACTGTGGGTGGTGTCGATCCTCTTACAAATGTAGTAAGCCCAGGGTTTTGTGGTGTGAGGGATTTTGAAACGATTGGAGTAAACCTAGTGACGCTAAATCGTTACTGCGCAGAGCAATCGTCTCGATATCATTTGAGTTATTACGAATAAGATAGAAAAACATAGTTTATGTTTCATTTGTTTCGTGGAATGTAAGTTGGCTTCGCGGGGAGAGCGAGGAACTTTTGGTTGTCGGTTCCCCCCCGCCCCGATATCAATCGTCAGCCAAAATCCCTAGAGGTGATTTAACACCTCTTTGGGCTCTAGGCGCTTGATATAATCGGCGTCCACAAAGTGGTAATCAATAGTTCCATTCTGATTAATCACATAGGTGGCAGGTATCGGTAATTTAAAGGTATCTTCACCATTATGTGCAGGGATATCCAATCCAAAGTTTTTGTATACTGGGCGTAGGCGTTCATCCAGTTCAAATTCCAGGCCATAAGCTTTGGCGATACTGTTGCCTTCATCAAACAATATATCGTATCCGAGTTCATTCTTTTCGTGGGTTAGGCTTGCGAAGTCTGGGGTTTCCGGTGATATCGCTACTAAGGTTGCTCCCGTGGCTTCAATCTCCGCTTTTACCTGTTGTAGGCTCGACAGCTCTAAATTGCAGTATGGGCACCAGCCGCCACGATAAAAACTCAAAACGACTTTACCCTTGCTGAGTAAGTCTGTCAGTGAGATAACGTCTTCTATATGGCTTTTTAGTTGGAAAGTCGGCGCCTTGTCTCCTGTTTTTACACTGTGATTAACCACTCCCGTGGCGGCCAGATCTGCTGTTGCGGTCGACATTATTTCCAGTGTTTTTGAATCAGCAGCACGTTCAAATTCCACGCGGAGGTCAGCGATGGTCTCGGTAAGGTTTGTCATTTTATCTCCAAAGTTAAGTGTCAGTCATAGTACTTACTAGTTATTGAATGATCGTTCAATAATAGAGTAGGTGATTTTGAATGATCATTCAACTAAAATAATGAGAATGGCCAAAACCAGTACAGCCAATACATACAGGTCTACATTTGGGGTAAATATGGCGCGTCCACAGCAATATGATGAAACACAGGTGCTAGAATCTGCCACCGATGCTTTTTGGAAGAGAGGTTATGCTGCTACGAGCATGGCTGAACTTATTCAGGCTACTGGCCTCAAATCCGGCAGCATCTATGGGGGGTTTGGTTCAAAGCAGGGCTTGTTTGAAGCGTCCATCGATCATTATGCCGCACAGGGTCTTAAGGATATTGATCTACGGCTGAGCTCTGGTGAGGATTATTTGGAAAGCATACGATCGTGCTTTGCATGGTTGATCGAGAGCAGTCTTGATTGTAAGCCAGACGGTTGTTTCTTGGTGAATGCCCTGATTGAGTTAGCCCCACACGACACTGTTATTCGGCAGACGCTAAAAGACCATATTGGTAACGTAGAGCAAGCGTTTACGCGTGCACTGACGGCTGCAAAAAGTGCAGGCCAGTTGCAGGATGATGCAGACATAGCCGCCATGGCGAAAAAGATTATGGTGAGCCTTTGGGGAATTCGGGTGATACAGAGAACCGGCCTGAGTGTCGAAGAGGTTGAGACGTTTAAACACTATTACTGCAATATTGTGTAGCTGTCGAAATGCAGCAAACCCGAGAGCCGAGTTTGCTGCTGAATGTTACGCTGTGCGACGTTGGAGTGATCGCCTCTCATAGGCAACCGTGAGGTGTTCCCCTCTCCTTTCGTGATTGCGTCGGTCATGTGACATTACCATTGATAGTGGTTGCGTATTTCTTAGCTCCAAGCCTTCCCTCAAATAGTGTACTTCCGAACGCAGCTGTTCTATTTCAGCTTTATTGGCGACACCAAGACTGTTCCAAAACTTATGTTGTAAGCCTGTGAGTTTTAAACCAGCATTACGACGGGCGCTTTTCCACTTTTGGTGTAGGCTAGACTTCCCTAAATCACCTTGCTTTGATGTGCGTGTGACGTAGCTATGATAGTAGTGTTTATAGTAGCCTCGTATTGCCTGGTTCGAGACAACAACTAACCCACTCACAAAACGGCGAATCGTGATATATGCGCGAGTGGCTAGAATAATAAGTGAGTTTTTTTCTCCCATTTCACTGGTTGTACCGTATTCTTCTCTGATCAATGGCCCTTCTAAAGACATGCCTTTCATGGTTAGTCGTTCAAAAAAATTGGGGCCAGCATAGGTTTTTTTCGTCTTTACTGTTGGCTCATCATCGATGAGTGTTTCTTCACTATCGGTGATGCCAATAAAAGGGGGAGATTCGCTATCAGCCGCCGCCCTTTTGTGTTTTATGTTTTTCCAAGCCAGGGCTACTGCACTGACAATAGCAAGCCACATAGTATGAATTTTTTCTTGAGTACGAGACGATAGCGAACGACGTGGGGCATCACCGGTGTCCATCGTCTGATCCGTTTTTACATCGTGAGAAGCCTGAGATTCTCTCATTTCCGAAATGATCATAATGCCTCCTGATTAGCTGCTACAAGAGTATTGACAGTAATACAACTTAGCTAATAGATGGATCATAACGCCCTGATTTTTGCGAAACAAGTAGTCCGCTTTATGATATTTTTAACGGGCTTAGACGATAAATGAAGGTTATAGCGATCAAAAATCGCTATAAAACGCGGGTGATCTTTCCAAAGCCATTGAAAACCCAGGGAATATCGTTACTCGCAGGCAGGTCGACTATCGGCCATTAGTTTGTCCAGGGTTTTTTGGGCTTTTTTCGGGTTCTCAAGGTCCCTAATGTCTAACATCTCACAATCATCGTTAATCATTTGATCGATGGTGACAGGGTAGTATTTGCAATCGTCTGGGCGATCAAAGTAGATGTCACAAGTATACTTTTCTTGATTGGGTACTTTTCGCAGCCATGGGCAGAGTGTAAGTTGATTGCCCGTATCGGGGCTCATCCATATTTTACCATTGCGGACGTATTCGGATATCTCTGGGTTGAACAGTTCCCACATATGTATCTCGCTTTCCGTCGCGGACAATCCACCATCGCTATATTTTGTGCAGCATTTTCCACACTGGTTGCATTCTTTCATATTGTAAACGGCCCCTAATCTGCAGGGGCTACTATAGCGTATATTGGATTAAGGGTCCCTAATCCTTTTTTGAAGAGTCTTTTGTTGCTGTTGAACTCTGCTCATCCATAGGCCCCCGTTATCATTGTTTTTAATTTATTCTAGGTATTACAGACAGCAGCCCCTCTGCTAATGGAATAAGAAATATTTGCCCATCGTCAATTCTGGAGGTTGATACGCCAAGAAAATAATCATTGGCCAGGGTATACTCGTTATTAGAATCATAGCGATAAGAGTGGCGCCAAAAATACTCGCCCTTTCTATTTTGTCCTTGAACATCTAATACCAGTTGCGGTTTAACCGTTAGCTGTTGTGCATTAGCCTCTTCAGTTCCAATGTATAATGACGATGATTCGGTATAGTTTATATACGCTTGCATGTCTAAGGCTGGGCCATGTATATCTGGATAAGTAAACTCTATATCCGTGAGTTCGTCGGCATCGTTGTATACCATGTTGACATCAACTTGCTCCGGTGTAACCACGGGTAATCCGGTTGAACGACGAATGCCTGCGACAAGCGTGCTTTGAAAATCAAGCAGCTGTTTAAACAGACGCTCATTCTTATTGGGGTTAAGAAGGTCATCGATATTTTGTATTAGTCTTTGTGCTTGATTGATTAAGGCAAATACGTCCTCAGGGTCACCAGCCCTAGCATCCTTCATCGACTGAAAATTAACATATAGTGAGCGCACGTGAATACTGCCCTTATAATCGTGTGTTAACGGAATGTTCGACGCGCAGCTTGCTAACATCAAGGAACTGGTGATAAGCGCGTAGCGGAGTAAATTTTTCATAGGTTTTCCTGTCTGATACAGCGTTGCATTTTCGACATGTGTTAAGTGTCAGTTATCACCAGCGAATTTACTTAACATTAAAATGGAGTTCCCGACAGTATAGAGGAGTATTAATCTAACTGTATTGCCGGGGATTGCTAGCTAAAACGCATGTAAAATAACCCTGGGCACGTTACAGATCTGAGACATCCACACGCTGGTCTGAAAATTGAAGATATTCAATATCTATCAAGGTATTGATACCATCTCGGTCATCGATGCTATCTTGGGTGATGATGCCGTAGTGTGTGGCATCAATAATATATTCGGTTCGTGGGCCTCTGAATAGAGCGGTATCTATACCATTCATACCATCCAGTGTATTTACGCCACTATTACCCTTTAATATGTTGTTGTTTTCATCGCCGATAAGATTGGCATGATTATTACCGTGTAAATTGACATTGGTCACACCCGAAGTGTTTCTCAGACGATAGGTTCCATTAAAGTTACTGGCTAATGTACGGGTCTGTGGGTTGGATGTGAGTAATTGGTATTGTTGCATTTCAGCCACACTCATATAGTGCATGCCATCGGCGGGTGCCGCTTTCATAGTGAACCAATAAAAATCCACGGGGATCTTCATTAACGTGTAAAAATCTAGATAGGGCTGATGCTTTGGGCTGGTCTCGGGGTATGTAGATCCTGCGATGGAATTTCCCTGATCATCAGATTCAGCCCAGGAGTGAACCCCCACTCTTGCCCCGACGTCAATCGATCGTGTGAGACCAGACGTAAACATATCGGTGCCGCCAGAAGCGACATGACCATCGTTAGGTACATGGGTGCTTAACCTATATTTACGTACGAGTTTATCCGCTTCCAAGGCCTTTTCGTCATTCTCTGATCCGGGTACATTCTGCAGTATCAACGTAGTGACCGCCGGATGATTCCGGTGCAGGGTTTCAATTAGCGCGGGTGTTGTGGTTCCAAGAACGCCATACACAATCGCGCTATTGCCCCTTACTAGGATGCAAGCATTATCCTCGGGGATATCTGCGTTGTCAGGCCCCTCAATAGTGGGGGCCTTAATACAGCTGGCATGACTCTTGGCATTTAAGACTGTCTCACCGGTTGTCGCATCAATCATGCTGGAAACGGGTGTGAAGGTATTTGTTGGGGTGCTAGTACTTGCTGCTGGTGTGCTGCTACTTCCACCGCTGCTTCCACATGCCATGAGTGATGCGGATAACATGCTGAGTAGCGTTAATCGGGTAATTGTGTGCTGGTTCATAAAATCTCTTCTCCTATCAATTTACGATGACCCTATGTTATCGAGAAAACGTAAAAGCCTCTGTCAGAACAATGTCTAGGAGTGTCAGCGTATGTGGATAGAAGGGAAGGTTATGCTATCTGGTGGGCGCTAACGGCAGGCGTACTTGAAAGCGAGCGCCACCATAGGAGGACTCATGGATCTCAACACTGCCACCGTGATTGCGAACAATGCTACCTACGATGGCTAAGCCGAGCCCATAGCCGCCAGTTTTACGGTTGCGGCTGCTATCAAGTCGAGCGAAAGGGGCAAACACCCGTTCTCGCTGATGCTCAGGAATACCGGTACCGTCATCATCAACGGCGACTAATACGGTATCACTTTCTATCCATAGGGTAACGGCGATAAGGCTGCAGCTGTGTTTTCGAGCGTTATCCAGCAGATTGCTGAATACCTGTTGCATTTGAAAGCTGTCTCCGTGAACAATTGCCTTGAGCTCGGTTGATAGGCTTACCTTTAATTTACCGGGTTGAGTCTGAGCGGATGCAACTAGGCTACTTAGTAATTGACTCAGTTGGATTTTACCGTAGTTATGATGGGAAGCACCAAAATTTATTTTGGCTAATTCTAGTATCTTATTGATTAGCTCATCCAGTTCTTCAGCACTTTGATCGATGCTTTCAATCAGATCATAGAGCTCGTCCATAGACTCCTTGCCACGGGTCATATCTAAGGCAAAACGCATACGGTTTAACGGCGTACGTAATTCATGGGATATCGCGTGACTCATCACTTCCTGCTCGGTGATCGCCCTGCGAATATCATCAGCCATGGAATTGAAGTTAACCGCCAACGTTCCAAAGGGTTCGGGCATGTGCGTGTCCGCCCGAGACGCTAGGCTACCACGCCCAAATTCGCGATTAACCTGTATCAAGCGTTGGGCATAACCATTGAGTTGATAAACAAGAGCAAAAATGATGAGCCCCACCAAGCTAAAAACAAATAAAATGATGGCTTGGTCAAAATAATCCTCCTCCAGCAATAGAGGGGCCTCGGTGATACGTAATGCATACGATGAGTTATCTATGGGGTAGATAGCCTCAATTAGCCCTTCGTCATTAAGATCGGCATATACATGAAAGTCGTTGAATGCCTGATCGTAAAAAAATTCGGTGTCGGGTTGGGGAAGGTGAATTAACGCAAGCGCATAGGGGCTATAGATGTTCGCATGTGCAGCCAAATCATCCGTTGGTTGTAGGTCTAGCAGCCATTCCTGTTCTTGTAACCGCAAAAAGGTGGGGCTGCTCTGGTGCAAAAACGCCTCAATTTCTCGATTGAAATCATACTCATCAAGTAGCAGGATGGAGAGGGAGAAGCCCCCAACAATAGAGACTATTACCAATAGATAAAAGCGCACAAATAGGGAGTTCATGTTGATCCTGTTCTGTTTGGCCTGTCTTTAACGTTCAATCTTAACGGGTTATTCAATGTGAGGTTGTCTGGCCTTTGTCTTGAATTGTCAGAGATTGTGACGCCGTTACTCTGCTACAAACAGATAGCCGCGACCACGCATCGTCTTTAAGTAACGATAGGGAGGTTTGTCATCCTTCAATTTTTTGCGCAGCTGAGAGACTGCCGTATCAATGGAGCGATCTAGCCCATCGTATTCAATACCCCGTACTGTCTGGTAAAGGCTATCCCTATCGACAATTTCGCCCGCTTGCTGCATCAACGTGGTGAGTAATTTAAACTCCATATCGGTGAGTTCGAGCCAGTTCTCTTCTAGGTAAGCTTCGTGCTTTGTTAGATCTAACATCAAATCTTGACTGCGCAACTGTTTATCATCGGTTGGCGCGACATGCTGTGCCGGTCCCCGTCGCAATAAGGCATTGATACGTGCTTTGAGAATATGAGGGCGTACCGGTTTACGTAGGCAATCGTCAAAGCCTTCATTCAAAGCAGCCACCTCCAGCATATCTTCATCTTGAGCCGTTAGCATCATAATCGGGTTGTGATAACGCCCCCGTACGGATTGACAGATGTCAATGCCATTTATATCTGGAAGCATCATGTCAATAATTGCGAGATCTGGGTTTATCTCTGAGATGGCTTGCAGGCCCGCCTCCCCATTTTCTTTATGTACTACTCGAAACCCTTCACTTTCTAGAAAGGTTTTCATCAGGCTAGCAAAGCTAACATCATCTTCAATAATCAACAGTAGAGGACTTTCACTCATATTAAACTCGCTTACCAACCAATCTACACGTCAGTTGAGATCTTTAGCATCAATGTCGTTATAAAACCGCACTCTATCATGACTCGACTTTTCTCGATAGGGACCAAAAAATGTTAGGCCGAGAGGTCTCACTGAACCGATATAGCCGATGGTTTTAAATGTTGTTTTATTTTCTTGCTAGATGATCCACGACAGTTTGCAGTGCAATTTTTAACGCATCAATGGATACAGGTTTGGCAATGTGTTCATCCATACCCGCGTTTTTACTCTTTTCATAATGCTCCGCCATGGCGTGTGCACTTAACGCAAAAATCATGCAATGTTGGCCCTTGTCCATTTCGATCTGACGAATTTGGCGTGTGGCATCGTAGCCATCAAGCACCGGCATTTCACAGTCCATTAATACCAGATCAAAAGCTTGATCGGTGTCTCTAAAGCGTTCAACGGCCTCAAAGCCATTGTTGGCGGTGATGGGGGTGATGCCCATTCGTTTTAACATGCCGACAATAACGAGCATATTAACGCTATTATCATCGGCCACCAATACATGAAGGTCTTGGTATTTATCGCTGTCAGTATCATCATTCTCAAACCAGCGCCGTTGATCAGTGGCATTACCCGTAAGGGCTCTTGCCAATGTTTTTCGTAAATGGCTCGAGGGTATGGGTTTTTCCAACGCGATGGTGATGCCGGTGCCTTCCAGCTCCGCACGTTTGGGTAAGTTACGTGCAGAGGTCACCAATAAGTGGGGGAAGGGCTGATCTTGTGTTAATTTTTCTATCTCTTTAGACAGCTCTAGACCTTTCGTATCCGGTAGGTTCTGATCGATTAGTGCAACATCAATAGTGGAGCCAGCGTTTTGTAACGCCGTTATTTTGTCTATAGCACTCTTGCCATTATGCACGATATCAACGGTCATACCCCAGGAAGTTCCAAGAGTACCAACCACATGACAGAAATGTTCGTGATCATCGACAACAAGCATATGGTGCCCTTGCACCTCTTTAAGGACCTTCTTTTCTGCATCTGAGACGAGTTGTGTTGAAACATCGAGAGACGCAGTAAACCAAAATGTAGACCCTGTACCTGCCTCACTGATAACGCCAATGTCGCCATCCATTAATTCCGCTAGCTCTTTACAGATTGCTAAGCCTAATCCAGTGCCGCCATACTTTCGTGTTGTTGATGCGTCGGCTTGGGAGAAGGATTGGAATAGTTTGCTTTGTTGCTCTACGGTAATACCAACGCCGGAATCAATAATTTCGAAACGAACGATAATCCGTTGTTTATCCTGGCTTACCAATGCTGCGTTAAGTCTAATTTCGCCTTCTTCGGTAAACTTAAACGCGTTACCAAGAAGATTTATAATGACTTGGCGAAGGCGAGTAGGGTCACCACACAAAAAGCGAGGAACATCGATATCCATCAATGATAATATCGGTATATTCTGGTCTGTTGAACGCAAGGAGAATACGGATACACATTCATCCATTAATTCTTCAAGGTTAAAATCTACGGATTCTAGGTCTAGTTTTCCGGCCTCGATTTTTGAGTAATCAAGTATGTCATTGATGATGCCCAGCAGCGCTTGTCCTGAATTATAAATAGTCCTCACGTAGTGCATTTGATTGGTTTGTAATGGGGTTTCCTTGAGCAGTTCTGACATGCCCAGTACGCCATTCATTGGAGTACGAATCTCATGGCTCATTTTTGCCAAAAATTCACTTTTGGCATTGGCTTCTGCGACGGCTTGATTGGCCGTGGTTTTGGCTTTTTGTTCTGCGGATTTTAATGTGTTAATGCGATTGGCCAGTGCCAACGATAAGATAATCATTTCTCCTGCAACGCCTATTTTATGGAGATAGGGTGTCCATTCATGCAGTGAAAGAACATTGACAGCATTTAGTAAGCCAACAAAAATTGGCGCTAACATGACAAACCATGCCAATAGAAATAACTTGGCGGGAGCGAATCCTGCTCGCAGTCGCAAGTAGGCCGTCGTCATAATTCCAACAATAAAGTAGGCGATGGTGGCTAATATAATGATTGAAATTATCTTTCCGGGCCACACGAGAAGTACGAGGAACTCTACTAACGACAGGATAACAACGCTCGAAATAAAACGGTTGGACATCGGAGCTTCAACTTTGGTATGAAAATACGCACGACCGAATAGAGCGCCACAAATTAATGACATACAAATACTGGCGTAGATTGCGATGTTTTGCCAAAACACCCAGTCGGGAAATAACCGATAATTAAATCCGTCAAAACAGGAAGCGGAATACATATTGGTGGCAACAACACCAATGTAGTAGAAATACATTTTTTCTCGTGTGGCGATAAATAGAAATAGGTTATAGGCCAGTAGGCCAAAACAAATGCCGTAGAAAAAACCGATATAAGTCTGACTATCATGTAAGTGTTCGTAAAATGCTGGTTGCGTGTAGAGCATAATAGGCAGGGATATGGTGCTGCTACTTTGTACTTTGACGTAAAATGTTTTTGTTTCATTTGCTTGTAAAGGAACTCGAAAGACAAAGGTCCTAAGCTGAAACTCCCTTTCTGAATAACGTAGCGAGTCACCTAAGCTGGATATTTGAAAACCACTATCTGATGGAGTAAATAATTGGAGGGTATCAATGAGTGGATAGGCAAATTGCACCAAGAAATGATCCGTCATGGGCAGTGTGTTGTGTAAAGTGAAACGAAGCCAAAAGGTTGATGAGCTATAGCTAAACTGCAATTTTTTCTGTGGTGGTGTAAAGCTCTGGCTATGTCGAGTAGAGGCAATGTTTTCAATGGTGAGCTGATTGGTCGGATCTTCCAATACATGCACATACGGTGTCAGTGCCTGAGATCGTGTGTGCTGGTCAATCGTAAAGACAGTACTAGCGTGGCTTACTGTAATAGTTAGGCCGAAAATGATGAATAGTGTTGCTCTGAGAAGTGTATACCCTGACGCAATCCTCCCCATAAAAGGGTTCCTTGTCTTGCTTATTAATATGTGGCGTTAAGAATGAAGTTTAGCGGTTATCTGAGAAAGCACAGGTAGGATACATTTTTGCCGTCAATGTGCCTCTTTACTATGTGACATAGCAAAGTGTAATATTGGTTCGGTCGTTGATAGATGGCTGATGAATTCACTCGATGGGACTGTCCTATGCAAGAATATTGGATTAACAATGATGATGTTGCGCTTTATGCCAAGTCGTATGGCCAGCCTCATCACCCAACCCTTGTGTTCTTACACGGGTTTCCCGATTGCCATCAAAGCTGGATGTGCCAGGTTGAGGCCTTACAACACAGCTATCATGTTGTTGTATTTGATATGCGGGGTGTGGGGAGTTCCAGTTGTTCAGCTCGAGATGACGCATACAAGATTGAGTATCTATTGTCAGATATTCAAGCAGTCATCGATGCAGTTGTGGGCCACCATAAAAAGGTTCATTTGGTGGGGCATGACTGGGGGTCGGTCATTGGTTGGTCATTTGCCTCAGAGTCGCAGTATAGTCACCGCGTCTTATCCTATACCAGCATGTCTGGTCCGCATTTGGGCTTGGTGCCACGTTGGTTGGTTAATGGCATTAAGTCTGGTAATGCACGACGCATTCAGGGGGTACTTAAACAAATATTTTTCTCTTGGTATATCTATCTATTTAATGTACCCAGGCTGCCGGAATGGATACTGCGTATTAGGGGGCAAAAGATTTGGCCAAAGGTGTTGGCTGAGAACGGTGTGCCCCAGGGGGATCGATACCTGAAGGCAAGTGCCGATCAAGTGAAGCGGCGATGGCTTCATTCCATTAATTTATACCGTGATAATCCGTTGTCTTTACCTCCGGCTCCAGAGGATTCCGGCATTACTATGCCGGTACAATTGATTTTTCCTAAGCAGGATCGCTTTGTCTCAGAGGCATTATTCGTAGGCTATGAGCGTTATGTGATGGATCTGCGGCGTCATGAGATCGATGGCATGCATTGGGCTCATCATAGCCATGCGATGCAATTTAACGGCTTATTGATTCGTTTTATTGAAGAGATTGAATCCCTCGGAAAGGCGTGATCAGAGTTGATTAGGTAGTAGAAGATGCGTCAAGTTTTTTACGTAATCTCGACAGAGACACCGGCGTAATACCTAAAAACGAGGCCACATGATATTGAGGCAAACGCTCCAATAATTCTGGATACTCTTTGCGAAACCAACGAAACCGTTGTTCTGCATTTCCCATTAATAATTGGGCTTCATGTTTAGCGTTCTTAACAAACACTTCTTGTAGCATCTTAATTTCTAGCTTTAGCCAGCCAGGATTGTTGGACGCGACTTTGTGGAGTTCATTGTAGTCCGCAAGCATCAGCTTGGCGGGTTCGAGGACCTGTATGTAATATTGGCAGGGTTCGTTGCTGATGATGGCGCTAATAGGGGCAAACACTTCACCTTCTTGATAGAAGTGTTGATTGACCTCATTGCCGGATTGATCTACGTAATAGACTCTTAGTAACCCTTCTAGAATAATGCACATTTCAATACAGAAGTCGCCTGCTTTGATCCAATGTTCTTGTGCGGGTATTTCTCGGTAACAAAAGGTTTGTGCAATCTCTTCCCAACCCTCAATTGAAGTGAGGTGCGCTTCTTCAAATTGGCTGCGTAGTTGCTGTGGGGATCTGTCTGAAGGGGGGTGGGTCATATAAAGCTCTCACGGTTGCCAGTATTATAGGCAAAAAAGGGAGGGGATGTCTTTATATGACCGTCCTGGGTCAGGTTTATTTATGGTCTAGAGTCCATTCTTAGGAGGCTGCATCCGCTGTTGTAAGGACACTGGGCTCTTCGGTTACTTGTGTATCATCATATAACTTCAATAAAATAATCGGCAGAAGTATCAGGTCAACAAGAACAGCGCAGACGATGGTGATGATAGTGATCGCTGCTATATCTTGATTGGGGGTGAAGTTGGAAAATAACATAGAGCCAAATCCAACGCTCATCATGACGGTAGTGAGCATCATTGCTACCCCGACGGTATCCATGGCATAACGTACGGCTTGCTCATTACGATAGGCTAACTGTTCTTTGGCATACTTGTATTTGGATAGGAAGTGAATGGTATCATCTACCACAATGCCAAGGGTTAACGTGATACCGACAGACATACCAAACCCGACTTTGCCATCGATTAACGCCCATATCCCGAACGCCATTGCTGCAGGGAAAAGATTGGGAATAACGCTAACCGCACCTAAGGTTAGCGATCTAAACATAAAGATCAGTAGCACGGAGATTGCTAATAAGGCGGCGACAAACCCTTTCGATAGGTTATTCACGTTAGAGTATTGCATATGAGCAAAGGCTAGACCGGAGCTGCCGATAGTTGCTGCTTCGTCGGATAATTGTCTTGCATCGAGCCAAGTTTGTAAGTCTTGCTCAAGGTCTATTAGGTTTTTGTCGGAGAGTTTATTGTATACCGCAACAACACGGCTTTCGGAGCGGTCAAAATTCATTACGTTATTGAGGTCTTGTCCAAACGGCAGTGACATTTCGTACATCAGCAGATATTGAGAGGCAAGGTTTCGTGTCTCTGGCGCGCGATACCATGCGGGATCATCTTGATGCATATTTTTATTGAGGGTTTTCATGACTTCGAGTAACGAGGTGGTGAAGCGTAGCTCTTCTCGTTGACCAAGATAAATATCCAGATCTTCCAGTAGTTGTAAGTATGCAGGGTCCAAAATGCCACCAGGGTTTGCCGCAGGAATACTAATGTTAATTACAACCGAGCCACCGATGGTGTTCGTGAGAAAATCGATATCCTTACGGACCTCTAATCCCTCATCAAAGAACTCCACAAAGTTATCGTCCAGAATATTTTTGGGAATCATCGCGGATAGACTGACGATGATAATCGCAAAGAGTACAATGATTTTATTCCCATTTCGTTGATAGAAAGGAACCAACTGACCAATTTTAGGAATGTTGGAAACACCTTTGGCCTTCGATGGAAGGTAATAGACGACGGCGGGTAAAAACGTCAATGACGCTAACATAGCAAATACAATTCCGATGGCAGATGCAGTACCCATGTGAGCAAAAGGAGGAGAGTCGGCAAAATTTAATGCAAGAAAACTTAATGCGGTAGTTAAGCTGGTAAATATAATGGGAGTGAAATTGATCTCTATACTTTTTTGTAGGGCTGTTTTCTTATCAAGTCCTTCCGCGAGTCCTTGGGAGTAATTCACCATTAAGTGGATACAATCGGCCATTGCCAGAATAATGATAATGGCAGGGCTGTTTATCAATACGGGAGAGAGCTTTACCCCGGTCCACAATACGCCGCCCATGCCAGCGATAATAGATAGTACGCTGGTGGCCATGGCGGCAACGTTACCGACTAAGTCGCGTAAGATAAGTGTCAGGAATAGAAAAACAATAATGGTGGCAATGGGGAATGTAGTTTTTCCATCGGCCTGTACAATTTCGGGAATAGAGACTTCTAATACGACACCACCAAGGACACGAAAATCAATATCTGGATAGTTCGGACTGATGCTAGCAATGCCTTGTTTGACCTGGTTAACCACATCAATCGCGGCATTCGCACTATCGTCTGGCGGCAGATTGAGAGTGATGGAAACCAGCGATATATCGCCCTCATGGGTAAGTAGGTAGTCTTCTAATCCGGCTTTGTTTACGGCATAGTCTTTTCGCTGTATGACCTCAGCGGTGGATAACGCTGCGTCTTCCTCAAACAAGTACTCAACCACGAGTTCGTCATCGTTGACTTGGGTATAGAGATGGTTAGTGATGGACTCAACCCGTTGTGAGTAGGGAACTTGCCAGCCGAACTCGGTAATCTCTCGAATAGCCGCTAAGCTACTTGGGCTGAAGATATCCTTGTTTTTTGGTTCGATCATTACCAGTATGTTTTTATCACTGGCAAACTCGTCTTCAATTTGTATTAGGTTGGCGAGACTTGTGTCATCAGGGCGAAAAAAATCCCGCTGATTCGCAGAGAATTCGGTGTCGATAGCACCTAGGCCCAATAGGGCGGATGCGATAACAATAAATAGAATACTACTGATTCGGTGGTTCATGACCCACGCGGCAAAATGCTTAGCAATCATAGAAATGTCCTAACGTAAATAAAGTACAACATTCGTTATTGGCTTTATTGTTATTAGGCGTTGCCAGCAAATGGGTAGTCCGTACCATATCAATATATCTTGGGTATAAGAGGACAAAGGCTAGGGCAAAGACGACAGGTTGTGCGAAAGGTTAGTGATATCAGGGGACGTGTGACAGAAGGGTAAACGATGACAGCAACGTTTGTAGAGTGAAGGGCGGAGAGTTTAGGCGTTGGTTGGATGTAGGCGTATATACTCGCGAGGAGTTTGTCCGGTAAAACGCTTAAACGCCTTAGTGAAACTAGAGGCGTCTTGAAACCCAACTAAATAGGCAACCTGCTTCGGTGTTTGCTGTTTCTTTGTCATGAGGTAAATCGCGCGTTTGATTTTTGCTTCGTTTAATAACGCGCGAAAGTGGGTGTCTTCTGAGGCAAGTCGTCGTTGTAGTGTGCGGGGAGTGAGGTGAAGTGTATCTGCGACGGATTCCATTGTTGGAAAGCTCGTGTCGGATGAGGTAAGAATGTGTCGGATTTGAGTGGCGAGAGAGCGTTCGCTGTTAAGTTCCTGGCGAAGTTGATCGAGTTGTTCTTTGGCTTGGTTTTGAGCGTCGATACTACCAAAGGGAAAGGGGTCCAATACTGTGGGTAAAGGAATTCGAAAACGGTAGTGAGAACGGTTGAATCGGGTTGTGTTTGGTGTTTTTTCCAGTAACTGCAATATCTCTGGGCTTTGCGCACAGGCGAAATCCAGATGAATGATATCCCATTTATGCTCTGACATGCTTTTGCCAAACTTCCCACAAAATTGGAAGAAGGTGATGGCAATATTGGCAGCCATGTTGTGAGGAATCAGTGGTGATAAGAGGATTTCAAGATTCAAAAAATGCGCGTCCTGATTCAGCGCAAAGCTCACTAGCGGGCTAACAACATCACTATATTTGATAACGTTTTCACAGGTCTGTTGAGTGTGATCTCCGCTAACCAATAGATAGCCAAACACACCCATGCTATTGGCGTTAGCAGCATCATTCAATGTGGACCAGGGTTTGTCAGTGATTGCTTGGTTTTCACAATATTGAATAAACTGCTGTAGCTCGCTGAGGGTAAAATAAAGATAATTACCTTTGCGGTGAAGGTGCGCCCATTGCGTGAGTACAAGTCGTTCTGCCTCTGTTCCTATATACGATGCCCAGCGCTCGGGAGAATCGAGAAACTGACCGAAAACAGGGTAGTAGAGGTAGAGTTGGTCGGATTCAGCCATGGGGTTGATTAGCGTAACGTGGGAAGTTGTATTAAGGATATTAACTCTATTGGGGCCAGTTTGCCGAAATTCAAGTTCCTCTGACAGATTCACCCTTTGTGGGCTAGGAGCATATCTGGACGGGTGGTTGATCCTGAGTTTATACTTCGCATTAGCACATTATTTTGATGATCATACTGGATGTACTGATGCCAAAGTCTGCACTCAAGAAAAAGATATACCGTACTGATGAATTTGAAGTAAAGAACTACAGTATGACGTTCTTAATGGTTGTTGCCATTGCGATACTGTATTCCAGCATTGCCATACTATCAGTGCCTTTGGTATGGCTGGAATCGGGAGCAACGGGCGCGAATATACAGACATACCATGATGCATTTTGGACATTGCAAATGTCAGCATCGACAATTGGATTCGGTGATTATTACCCAGTAACCCTTGGTGGGAGATCGATCGTAGCGGTCATGTTCTACGTGGGGGTGGGTATTGTTGGTTTTATTGGCGCTCAAATTGCCGATCGTGTACTTGGGTTTGCCGATACCAATGTTAAAAATAGAGAGCTTCGTAAGCAAAACGAAGATATATTGGAGCATAATAAAATCTTAGAACAAAAGCTGGATGCACTCTTGAAAGCGGTAGAGGCGCGTTCGGCTAACCAGGCATAGCGTTATGGTTTATTTTGCACATATTATTGGTGCTTTTCTTTTAGTGAATGGTATACCGCATTTTGTTCAAGGGGTGAGCGGTAATCGATTTCAAAGCCCGTTCGCAAGCCCACCAGGAATTGGCGAATCTTCTGCTATGATCAATGTACTTTGGGGGTTTACTAACCTGGTGGGTGGTTACACCCTATTGTTTCAGGTGGGTGAATTTCATGCGGGTGTTAACATTGATACGCTCATAACAGGTATTGCTGCATTAAGTTTTGCTTTGGTGCTTGCTTGGCATTTTGGTCGAGTGAGGCACTAATATTGTTGATGGAATTATCTAAGGAGTGACGTCTTATGGCGAGTAAGGACTTTATTTTGCAACGTATACACATTTATGCGGGCAAGGAGATAGACCCTAATGTGGATGATCAAGTGGTCGCGATGTTAAAAGAGCGATTTGAAATCTCTCTACCTCAGCGACGTTCGATGGCCGAATCGCTGGAAGATGCTATTAGCGATCATGAAATAGTTAATCTAATTGCTCAATATCGTTCAATGAAGTGATTCGCTAAGGAAAGTAAGTTAGGTTATCTGGTCATTCTCGATATCTTTTAGGGTATTTTTCAATCAAAGCGTAAAGCCGTTATAGGCATACTCAAAACTCTGTTACACTGCCGCCCATTATAGCTATGGGTCAGTGTTACCGAGGTGTTGGGGCGGATTATGTCGTTTTCTTTGTTAGGTCTTGATCAGCGCTTGGTGAGCGGGATAACTGCATTGGGCTATCGCGAGCCAACACCAATACAAAAAGAGGCTATCCCGGTCATTCTTGCCGGCCAGGATGTTATGGCTGGCGCCCAAACAGGCACAGGTAAAACGGCTGCTTTTGCGTTACCTATACTGCAATCGCTGATGGCGAGAGTTGATCGTGAGCGAGATCCCTCCGAGCGACATGTCGCAGGGTTAGTGCTAGTACCCACCCGAGAGTTAGCTCAACAAGTTCACCAAAGCTTTGAGCAATATGCTGTGGATTGTCCTGTTCGGGTGGCGATTGCTTATGGTGGAGTCAGTCTGAACCCACAAATCAGAAAGATGAAAGCGGGTGCCGATATTGTGATCGCGACGCCGGGTCGGCTATTGGATCTCTTGTATAAAGGTGCGCTTGACCTATCCTCATTGAACTACTTAGTGTTTGATGAAGCTGACAGAATGTTGGACATGGGGTTTATCGATGAGATCAAGCGGATTCTGAAACATGTTCCAAAACAGCGTCAGACGTTGCTGTTTTCTGCGACCTTCGATGATGCGATATTTTCCTTAAGTAAAACATTGCTACGTTCACCCAAGTTAATTGAGGTGGATGCAAGAAATACCGCCGCGATTGACGTCGAGCAAATGGTAGTGGAAGTTGATGAGGATCGAAAGAGGGAGCTAGTATCCCATCTTATCGGATCGAAGAACTGGCATCAGGTCCTTATCTTTACCCGAACAAAGCAGGGTGCAGATATCTTAGCCAGTGAAATGTGCAAAGATGGGGTCAATACGTTGGCCATCCACGGCGATAAATCTCAAGGCGCTCGCGAGCGAGGTTTGGAAGAGTTTGTCTCCGGTAAGGTCCGGGCGTTAGTGGCAACCGATGTGGCTGCGAGAGGGTTAGACATAGAGAATCTCAACTATGTCATTAACTACGAATTACCTCATATCCCAGAAGACTATATTCATCGAATTGGTCGTACGGGACGCGCTGGAAATACCGGTCTTGCTATTTCTTTGCTGAGCGCTGAAGAACGCTGGATGTTAGAAGAGATAGAGGTGATTCTAGACACCAAATTGCCAACCCAATGGTTGCCGGGCTATGAGCCGGATCTAACCAAAGAGGTGGTTGTGTCCCGCAAGAATAGTCGTGCTGCACAAAAGAAGCGCGCGAAGCAAAGAGCGCAAGGAAAAAGAACAGGTAATCGCCGCCGATAAGTGCTGTGATTATGATAGAGAATTTTACATTATTAACATTACCAATATTAAGAGAGTGCAATAACAGTGGCTAACGGTAAATACAACACACGTGTTGTTCAGGTGAACGATACCTGGACGGCAGAAATTACTCGAAAGATTAATGCTCGAAAAGTGGGTGTTTCAAAGAGTAAAGAGGGCTTTGCTTCTCAAGAAACTGCACAAGAATGGGCAGATAAAGAAATGGCTGTTTTCACCGATGGTCTTATTGAAAAGCGTAAGCTCCGGGCTGCTGAAAAACAAAAAGCAGAAGAACAGCAGGCAGGTGATGCGGAGATAAGCGATGACGAATAACGATATCTTAAGGCGTATTCGATACACTTTTAATCTCAACGATAGAAAAGTGATTGCTATTTTTGCCTCCGCAGATTGCGAAGTGACTCGTAAGGAAATTAGCGACTGGCTGAAGAAGGATGATGACCCAACGTTTACGAATTGTAGTGATAAACAGTTTGCGACTTTTTTGAATGGTTTTATTAATTTAAAACGTGGTAAGAAAGAGGGTGATCAACCTGTGCCAGAGTCGAAACTCAATAATAATATCGTGTTTAGAAAATTGAAAATCGCGCTGAACCTTCAGGCAGAAGACGTGTTAGAAATAATGGTGTTGGAAGGTTTGGAACTGAGTAAACATGAACTCAGCGCCTTTTTCCGCAAGCCAGGTCACAAACATTATCGTGAATGTAAAGATCAGATAATGCGAAACTTTTTAAACGGTTTACAGCGCAAGTACCGACCGAATACAGAAGGAAAGGTTGTGTATAAGTGGGATGATACCGAAGAAGAGTAAATGCTGTTCTATTATGAGGCCGTGGATAGAGTATGAAAGACTTGCCGATTGCCGCTCTGTTGTCACCATTGCTATTCGCCCAGGGTCGATGGGTGAGAGCAACGATTCCCGACCTTCCTGAGGCACAAGGAGTTAGGTCGGGTAGTTTTGGTAATGTGAAGAGCGGGAGTGTTGATAGCGATCTATCGATTCTCATCTTGGGTGATTCTGCGGCGGCAGGTGTGGGTGTCGTAGACCAAAAGCAGGCGCTAAGTGGTCAGTTAGTGCATCAACTGGCCCAAGCAATGGATAATAAGGCGTCTACTCGAGTAGATTGGACGTTGATTGCAAAAAAAGGCGCAACTACCGCCAATGTCCTGTCCTGGGTGCCAACGCTTGAGCGTCGTGTATATGATGTGATTGTGGTTTCTCTGGGAGTCAATGATGTGACGGGAGGGGTAACCAAAAAGCAATGGTTAAAACAGCAAAAAGTACTGGTTGCTGAGCTTACGTCTCGATTTTCACCCATTCAAATTATATTGTCTAAAGTGCCGCCCATGGGCACTGCTGTCCCACAGTGAGTGACTAAATAAGAAAGCCTGAATCTAAATAGATATAATGTGAGTGCGAACAAACGTTATAGCTATAAGGATTCAGGCTTTGTCACATAATAACACTG
>MAAC01018849.1_pt1 | contig 68541 bp, 61 predicted proteins | sample 1115981 | NCBI WGS metagenome assembly MAAC01 (sample SAMN04961126, study PRJNA320927) | seawater metagenome | isolation source: sample BD02T64 sea water enriched with oil for 64 days | place: USA:Gulf of Mexico | collected 2013-07-27
GCGAGTGTAGCCTTGCAAAGTGGCTGGTTCGAGAATACCGCAGCGCAGAATGATGGTTTCTTCATCGGTGAAAGGGTCGAGCACCGACGTACTGTCGTCGGGCATTAAAATCATGTCCGAGTCGTTGATGCCTTTCCAGCCGGCGATAGATGAGCCGTCGAACATTTTGCCTTCTTCAAAGAAGTTCTCATCGACCTCGGTTGAGGGGATGGTAACGTGCTGCTCTTTGCCCTGAGTATCGGTGAAGCGCAGGTCAACCCAGCCAGCTTCACTTTCTTTGATGAGATTTAACGTTTTTTCAGACATTGTTGTCCTCCTGATCGAGATTCAGTGTGGGTTTTCATTCGCTCGCCAGAGGGCGATTGAAGGTGTAACAAAGTAATGGCAACGCCGCCATCGTTTTTCAGACCTTTGTATTACGGACGAAACTATACACTAGCAATAGCGCAAAAGCTGTGCCGGCTGCGGTATGGGGGCTTTTGGGTCGGAAGTAGCGCGCTAGCCCTCCAATGTGGTGGGCAGTATAACCTACAGGCACCAAAGGGGAGCGCCTGCCTGTGAAGTAAAGGCGTAGGTTTTCACTCTTAAAAGGTGCAATTTACCCACCAGTTTTTATGGGGCTCTACCTGGCTTCGTGTTCTGCCGAGTATCTGCCGCGTGGCGACTACTCTATAATGTGCGCCACTTTGAATTACCTGTCGTGTTGCCCGCCCATGCATTTTGTCGTCAAGTTATTTCCCGAAATCATTATTAAAAGCCCGCCCGTGCGCAAACGCTTTATTAAGCAATTGCGCGAGAACCTGCGTCGTCTGGTCAAGGGCCGGTACCCCGATGTCAAAGTATTGAGCCAGTGGGACAAGATTGAGCTGGTGGCCGAGGGGGTGGATGCCGAGCGCTATGCGTTTGTTGCCCGCGTATTGGGCAATACGCCGGGGGTGGCCAATTTCTCCCATGTCAGCACCCACCCGCTGGGTGATTTTGATGAAATGGCGGAATTACTCTGGCCCTTGTACGGCGAGGGCCTTAAAGACATGAGCTTTTGCCTGCGGGTGAAGCGCACCGGCAAGCACGATTTTAGCTCCACGGATTTTGAGCGCGAAGTGGGTGGCCGCCTGTTTCAGCGCTCCGAGGCGCGCAAGGTGCAGCTCAAGGGTGCCGATGTTGAAATACGTCTCGATATTCGCGGCCAGGTGCTCTCCGTGCTGGAAACCACAATCCAGGGTTTGGGTGGCTTTCCTCTCGGTACACAGGATGCCGTGTTGTCGTTGATTTCCGGTGGCTTCGATTCGACCGTGGCTAGTTACATGACCATCAAGCGCGGTTTGCGCACCCACTACTGTTTTTTCAACCTTGGTGGTCGCGCCCACGAGCTGGGTGTTAAAGAAGTTGCCTGGTATCTGTGGGATAAGTACGGCGCGTCTCACCGGGTGAAATTTATTACCGTGCCCTTCGAAGACGTGGTGGCGGAAATTCTCACCAAGGTCGACAACTCGCAAATGGGTGTGGTGCTCAAGCGCATGATGCTGCGCGCGGCGACAGAAGTGGCGAAAAACTGGAAAGTCGAAGCCCTGGTGACGGGCGAGGCGGTGGCTCAGGTCTCCAGCCAAACCCTGACCAACCTATCGGTAATCGATAGTGTCACCGAAACGCTGACCCTGCGCCCGCTTATCACCATGGATAAAAATGCCATTATCGATATTGCACGGGCGATTGGCACGGAGGCCTTTGCCGCCAATATGCCGGAGTATTGTGGCGTCATTTCGGTCAAGCCGACAACGCGGGCCAAGCCAGAACGGATAGAACACGAAGAGTCGAAATTTGATTTTGCCGTGCTCGACGCGGCAATTGCCGGGCGTCGCGAAGAAAATATCGATCAGATGATGGACGACTGGGTCGACCTGCCCAATGTGGAGGTATTTTCTGCCCCGCAGCCGGGGGCGATTATTCTCGATATTCGCCACCCCGATGAGGTCGAGCGCAAGCCCCTGGACGGCGGTGCCACAGAAATACAGCTGGCACCCTTCTACGCCCTGCAAAACAGCTTCAAAAAGCTCGATCCCAGCCAGCAATATTTACTCTATTGCGACAAAGGGGTGATGAGCCAGTTACACGCGGAGCTCTTGAAAGAGCAGGGTTATGAGAATTTGGCGGTCTATCGCCCCGGGACGACTTAAGCCGCTTTTGCGCTAAGTTTTAGCGGGGTTTTTATTTGTGGGGCGTGCCATGACTTCTCGCGCACTTTTCACTATAATGCGCCCCACTTTTTCCCCGCGAAAACCTATCCCATGTCTGATGTCGAAAAACTGCGCAATATTGCGATCATAGCCCACGTTGACCACGGTAAAACCACCCTGGTTGATAAACTCCTGCAGCAGTCCGGTACTCTCGATCGCAAAGATCAGGGCGCTGAGCGCATCATGGATTCCAACGATCAGGAACGGGAGCGGGGCATTACCATTCTGGCGAAGAACACCGCCGTGGAATGGAAGGATTATCACATCAACATCGTTGATACCCCCGGTCACGCCGACTTCGGTGGTGAGGTGGAGCGCGTATTGTCGATGGTCGACTCGGTTCTGTTGCTGGTTGATGCGGTCGATGGCCCCATGCCACAGACGCGCTTTGTGACCTCGAAAGCCTTCGAGCAGGGTCTCAATCCCATTGTGGTGATTAACAAGGTTGATCGCCCCGGTGCGCGTCCCGACTGGGTGATGGATCAGGTCTTTGAATTGTTTGATCGTCTCGGAGCCACTGACGAGCAGCTCGATTTCCCCGTTATTTATGCTTCGGCTTTAAACGGTGTTGCAGGGCTTGATCACAACGATCTGGCGGAAGACATGCAGCCGCTGTTTGAAATGATTGTCGATAAAGTCCCCGTCCCCGATGCAGATCGTGACGGTGCCTTCCAGATGCAGATTTCGGCTCTCGACTACGATAGCTACATCGGCGTTATCGGTATTGGCCGTATTTCTCGCGGCACTTTGAGCCCGGGTCAACAGGTGACTATCGTCAATAATATGGGCGATGAGCGCAAAGGTAAGGTGCTCAACGTTAAAGGTTATCTCGGCCTCGATCGCGTTGATACGGATCTGGCGCAAGCGGGTGACATCGTTACTATTAATGGCATCGACGGTTTGGGCATTTCCGATACCCTGTGTGATCCCGAATGTGTCGAAGCCCGTCCACCGCTCTCGGTTGACGAGCCGACGGTGAGCATGGTCTTTCTGGTCAATAACTCCCCCTTCGCCGGTCTCGATGGTAAGTACGTGACCTCGCGTAATATTAAAGATCGCCTGCAGCAAGAGCTGATTCACAACGTGGCACTGCGTGTTGAAGATGGCGGTAGCCCCGACAAATTCCGCGTTTCCGGTCGTGGTGAATTGCACCTCTCGGTATTGATTGAAACCATGCGCCGTGAAGGTTTTGAGATGGGTGTGTCCCGTCCCGAAGTAATTCAGCGCGAAGTCGATGGCGTGACTCAGGAGCCCTACGAGCAAGTGGTGATTGATGTTGAAGATCAGCACCAGGGTGCGGTGATGGAAGAGCTGGGCCTGCGTAAAGGTGAACTGACCAATATGGAGCCCGACGGTAAAGGCCGAGTTAAGCTCGAATTCCTGATTCCATCGCGTGGACTGATTGGTTTCCGCGGTAGCTTCCTGACCATGACCTCTGGCTCGGGCATTATGACCAGTGTTTTCGATCATTACGGTGAAGTGAAGCAGGGTGAAGTACAGTCCCGTCAAAATGGTGTGCTGGTGTCGATGGTGAAAGGTAAGACTCTCGGTTACTCCTTGTTTAACCTGCAGGAGCGTGGCCGCATGTTCCTCAGCCACGCTGAAGATGTCTACGAAGGTCAGGTTATTGGTATTCACTCACGGAGTAATGATCTCGCCGTGAACCCCACCAAGGGTAAGCAGCTGACCAACGTACGTGCTTCGGGTACCGACGAAGCGCTGACCCTGGTGCCGCCAATTATTTACACCCTTGAGCAGGCGCTAGAGTTTATCGAAGATGATGAGCTGGTTGAAGTTACCCCTCAGCATATTCGCATCCGTAAAAAGTTACTGACTGAAAACGAGCGTAAAAGAGCGGGTCGATAGAGATAAGCCGCTAGCTCCTGTTTGACGAAACATTCAAAACCCCCAGTACCAGCCTGAAATAACAAGGTTGTTACTGGGGGTTTTGTTTTATGCGCTGGTTTTTTTAAGCTGCGGTTTCCCCACCCCTGGTGGCGAAGATAGTCCCTTGTTTGAGCATCAATGATGCCTGCACCGGCATGTGTGTAGTCAACACCTGGGGCGAAACAAGACCCCCTTTTCTTCATGCCCTTGCTGGTAGCTGTAGGGGGCAGTTCATTCCTTGTCGTGCTACTGTTCACCGAGGGCGCGGGGCTCGGCCAATTACAGCACCTGAATCTTGTTAGACATGGCGTGCCCCAGCGTGAATGCGACATATTTCAGCAGTTTTTTGAAGGCCTGCTATTTAATAAAGTGTATGCAGAAAAGGGGAGTTAGGAAAATGCGTTCCTTGTATCCAGCGATCAAGCCCCATAGAGCAGAGCAGCTCGATGTTGGTGACGGTCATTCTCTCTATGTTGAGGAGTGTGGCAATCCAGATGGCCTGCCCATTGTGTTTGTTCACGGTGGGCCGGGAGCGGGCTGTACGCCGCAAGACCGCTGTTTTTTCGACCCTGAGGTGTACCGCATTGTGCTCTTTGAGCAGCGCGGCAGTGGCCGCTCCACTCCCCATGCCAGCCTTGAGAAAAACACCACCCAGGCCCTGGTGGCGGATATGGAATTACTTCGCGAGTTTCTGGGGATTCAACAATGGCAGTTGTTTGGCGGTTCCTGGGGCTCGACTCTGAGCTTGATTTACGCCCAAGCCCATCCAGAAAAGGTACAGGGCATGGTGTTGCGGGGTATCTTTTTATGTCGGGATGAAGATATTCATTGGTTTTACCAAAATGGTGCCAGCGCTATATTCCCCGATCATTGGCAGGACTTTATTACACCCATTCCCGAAGAAGAGAGAGGTGATTTCCTCGCTGCCTACCACCGTCGTTTAACCGGCGACAATGAATTGGAACGCATCCGTGTTGCCAAATCCTGGTCGCTGTGGGAGGCGCGCTGTGCCACCCTCGATCCGAATCGGCGTGTCGTCGAGCGCTTGGGTAGCTCCCATGTGGCACTGGCGATGGCGCGAATTGAAGCCCACTATTTCATTAATCAATGCTTTATGGCCGGTCAGTCTATTTTAGACAATATGGATAAATTGGCGGATATTCCCGCTATTGCCGTGCATGGGCGCTATGACATGGTTTGTCCGGTGAAGCAGGCCTTTGATTTACAGGCCGAGTGGCCGGAGTTAAGTCTTGAAATTATTCGCGATGCCGGTCACGCCTCAAGTGAGCCGGCGACGGTCGATGCCTTGGTGAAGGCCACGGATCTCATGGCGAAAATCGTTAAAAACCGTGCCGATGACTGATTTGGTGGGTGGCAAGTGCGTGGTTTAATCCAGCGAGTTAGCTCTGCCAGCGTTGTTATCAATGGGCAGTGTCATGGCCGTATAGAGCAGGGCATCTTGCTTTTACTGGGCATTGAGGCGGCTGACGGCCTTGAGCAAAGTGAAAAATTAATTAACAAGGTGCTTAACTACCGAATTTTTGCCGATGTGGATGGGCGCATGAACCGCAGCCTTAAAGATATAGGTGGCGGGCTCTTAGTGGTGTCGCAATTTACCCTGGTGGCCGATACCAAGAAGGGTTTGCGGCCGGGGTTTTCCAGGGCCGCAGCACCCGATGCCGCAGAGCGCTGCTATGAGGATTTTATCCGTCGGCTCAAAGGACAATATTCAGCCGTTGCCAGCGGCGTGTTTGGCGCCGATATGCAGGTCTCTCTCTGCAACGATGGCCCGGTGACTTTTCTACTGGAATTCTAAAGCATCATTGGGCTTGAGCGGCAGATGTCCTTGCGCGTAATGGGCTAGTCTTTTCAGCCAGGGGTCTGGAAAAACATAGGCCGGCCCTTTAAATATTAAAAGCGGTTTTTAGCTTTTTCGGCACCAGAATATTTTTGGTGCGCGCATAAACCGGTACGCCATTTTTATAGGGTGGATAATCCTCGCCCTGAATCAGCGGCGACAGATATGTGCGAGCGGCATCGGTAATGGCAAAACCGTCGCGACTGATAAACGAGCGCGGCATCATTTTTTCAACATTGGCGATTTTGTCCAATGGAGCCTCGCCCAGTGACCAGCTATAGCGCTTGCCCTTGCCGCGCTCTATGCTCACCATCACGGCATTCTTGCCCTCGAGAGCGTATTCAACAGCGGCCCTACCCACGGCGTAGGCCTGCTCGACGTCGGTAGAGGAGGCGATGTGTCGAGCGGAGCGCTGCAGGTAGTCGGCCAGTGCCCAGTGGTATTTTAAACCGAGCTCGCTTTTAATCATTTCCGCCAGAGTCGGCGCCACGCCACCCAGCTGTTTGTGGCCGAAGGCGTCGGTGTTGCCGGCATCGGCGATTAAAGTGCCGTCTTTGTAGTGGGCGCCCTCAGAGGCAACGATCACACAGTAGCCATTTTTCTTGACGGTCTGAGCAACCTTTTTGAGGAATTTTTCGCGATTAAAGGCGATTTCAGGGAATAGAATAATGTGCGGCGGGTCGCCGGCCTGATCGGCAGCGAGACCACCGGCGGCGGCTATCCAGCCTGCGTGGCGGCCCATCACCTCGAGAATAAACACCTTGGTGGAGCTTTCGCACATCGAGGCGACATCGAGACTGGCCTCTTTGGTTGAAACGGCGACATATTTGGCTACGGAGCCAAAGCCGGGGCAATTGTCGGTGTAGGGTAAATCGTTGTCGACCGTTTTGGGAATATGGATGGCCTGAATGGGATAGCCCATTTTTTCGGCCAGCTGCGAGACTTTCAGGCAGGTATCGGCAGAGTCGCCACCGCCGTTATAAAAGAAGTAGCCAATATTGTGGGCCTTAAAGACTTCGATCAGGCGTTCATATTCGGCCGGGTTGTCGTCGAAGCTTTTCAACTTATGGCGGCAGGAGCCAAAGGCGCCCGAGGGCGTATGCTTGAGGGCGGCAATGGTGCTGGGCGTTTCCTTGCTGGTGTCGATCAGTTCTTCGCGCAGGGCGCCGATAATCCCGTTGTGTCCGGCGTAGACTTTGCCAATTTTACTGCGGTTGGCACGGGCGGTTTCGATCACGCCACAGGCGCTGGCGTTAATCACTGCCGTAACACCACCGGATTGAGCGTAAAAAGCATTTCTTTTGGCCATAAAATTCCCGCACAAGCGACGTCGTAAAAAATGTGCGCATCATACGGGAATAGTTCTTTAAATGCATGGCGGTTGGGCACCTGTGGTGTGATAATTATCACCACTTATCAGGGAATTATTCATTGATGCATATTCACATACTCGGTATTTGCGGCACCTTTATGGGCAGTCTGGCGCAGCTGGCAAAAGCGGATGGGCACCGTGTGTCGGGTTGTGATGCCAACGTCTACCCGCCGATGAGCGAGCAGCTCGAACATGCCGGCATTGAGTTAACCCAGGGCTATGACCCGGCACAGCTAGTACCGGCCCCCGATCTGGTGGTGGTAGGCAATGCTTTGTCGCGGGACAACCCTTGTGTGGAATACATGCTGCGCGAGCAACTGCCCTACACTTCCGGGCCGCAATGGTTGGGCGAGCACTTTTTACAGGGCAAGTGGGTATTGGCCGTCGCCGGTACCCATGGCAAAACAACCACCTCAAGCATGCTGGCCTGGATACTAGAATATGCTGGCCTGGAGCCGGGGTTTTTAATTGGTGGGGTGCCCAATAATTTCGATGTCTCGGCGCGACTCGGCGGTGAAAAATACTTTGTCGTCGAGGCCGACGAATATGACACCGCCTTTTTTGATAAGCGTTCGAAGTTTGTGCACTACCGCCCGCGCACGGCCATATTGAATAATCTCGAATTTGATCACGCCGATATTTTTAGCGACTTGCAGGATATTCAGCTGCAATTTCACCATATGATTCGCACCATCGCCGATGATGGTTTGATTATTCATCCCCATAGCGACAGTAATATTGGCGCTACCCTGAGTGGCAAGTTTGATCGGCGCTACAGTGCCGGTAAAAAATATGCCTGGACCCCAGTGCAAACGACGGGCGAAGGAGGGCAGTGGCAGGTTGAACTCGATGCCGCCGACGGCAGTGTCTTTACCGTCTGCAATACTGAGAAAGATGAGCGTGGCGAGTGTGAGGGTGGCTACGAGGTGCGCTGGCAGCAAAGCGGCCTGCACAATGTCGCCAACGCCCTGGCGGCCATCGCCGCAGCCAACCATGTCGGCGTGAGTTTATCCCAGGCTTGCCAGGCGCTGAGTGCCTTTGAGGGTGTTAAGCGACGCATGGAGTGTCTGGGCCAGGTCGATGCCATCAGTATTTACGATGATTTCGCCCACCATCCAACGGCCATTGCGACGACGCTGGACGGCTTGCGCAATAAGGTGGGCGACGACAAAATCATTGCGGTGATTGAGCCCCGCTCCAACACCATGAAGCTGGGCGTGCACAAAGCCGAGTTAATCAGTGCCGTGGCACAAGCCGATCAGGTCTTTTGGTATCAGAGCACAGGCATGTCCTGGTCTCTCGACGAAAGTGTCGACAGTCATGGGCGTAATACCGTGGTCGACGACCTACAACAGCTGATTGAGCAAACGGCTGTTGCCGCGCAGGCATCGGGGGGATCGCCCAGCCACGTACTGATTATGAGCAATGGCGGCTTTGGCGGCTTTCACCATCGCTTGTATGACTATTTAGAGGCGCATGCCGGGTAGCATGTGCGTGGCAGAGGCTATTGTTCGCAGGCCTGTTCTCGCCTGCTGCCAACATCCCAGCGATAGGCGGTCACTGGCTGGTGGCTAAGATATTGTTGCTGGGTTGTGGCGGCCTTGGCCGCCGCTTGGCCGCGCGTTTAATCGCCGCCAAACACTCGGTTATCGGCGTTAAACGCAGCCCCCTAAATGAGCCCCTTGCCGGTCTACAGCTGGTACTGGCCGATATAAACTGCGCACACGACGTTGCCCAAATTCCGACAGCGGTCGATCTGGTTTTATTTGTACTGTCCCCCGGTGAGCGCAATAAAGAGGCCTATCAAGACCTTTATCAAGGGGGCATCGCCAATGTACTGGCGCATTTTTCCCAGGCCACGGGCCGGGGTCCAGGACCTCGTTGTTTGATGGTGTCATCAACCAGTGTTTATGGGCAAAATGCGGGGCAATGGGTGGACGAGACGTCCCCGGCCCTGGCGACTAGTTTTAACGGCGAGGCCCTGATCGGGGCTGAGCAACAGTTGTGGGCCTACAGCGACACAAGTACGGTGGTGCGATTTAGCGGGATTTATGGTCCGGGTCGAGAGAGCTTGCTGCGTCGCGTGCGAGAGAGTAAACCGCTGCAATACGACCCGCCCTCTTACAGCAATCGCATTCATGAAGAGGATTGCCTGGGCATACTCGGCTTTTTAATTGACCGAGCCGTGCGGGGTTTACCCTTGGAAAAGCTGTATTTGGCTTCCGATAGTGCCCCCGTGCCACTGGCAGAAGTCGCCACGTGGTTGAGTGAAAAAATGGCCTGTAGCCCGCCGCCGGAAAAGACCAGTACTGCTTTGACGGGAGCTATGAATAAGCGTTGCCGCAATGACCGCCTACTGAACCTTGGCTATGTATTGCGCTACCCTACTTATCGGCAGGGCTATGGGGAGTTACTTCAAGAGCTTTAGTTCAGGTCCTTGTGGGCGCTGTTGTTGACCCATTCACAGCAGGCATCGATGGGAATGGGCTTGGAAATAAAATAACCCTGGGCCAAATCACAGCCCAGGAATTGTAGCTTATCCCAAATGTCTTGAGTTTCTATGCCTTCGGCAACGGAGGTCATCTTCAGCTCTTTGGCTAATAAAATACAGATTTTGACAATCGACAGGGCTTCGTCGTCCTCCAGCATTCTCATCACAAAGTGCTGGTCAATTTTGAGTTCGGTGAAGGGTGCCTGATAAAGCTGCACCAGCGATGAATAGCCGGTGCCAAAATCGTCAATGGACAGGGAGAAACCCTTCATTCGCAGTCTATTGAGAATGTCGAGGGAATCGGATACCGATTTCAGTATCGCCGTTTCGGTGAGCTCTATGGTGATGGCCCCGGGTGGTATGCCCTTGGTCGATGCCAGCTTGGCGAAGCGTTCTGGCATCGACAGGTCGAGTAAATCCTTGGCCGAGATGTTAATGGAAATAACGGGGTCAATACCGGCATTGTGAAAGGTTAAATAGTCCTCGGTGGCGAGCCTGAAAACTTCGTTGGTGAGGTCTGAAATCAAATCGTTCTGCTCGGCCATGGCAATAAACTGATCGGGGAAAATCAGGCCCAGCTCGGGGTGCTGGAGGCGAACGAGAGCTTCAAAGCCAATGATTTTCGAACTCTTCATGTCCAGCTTGGGCTGATAGAAAAGTTGCAGTTGCTTGCTGGTAATGGCCGTTTTCAACTGTTGTAGAGAAAGTACGGGCTTGGTGCTTATACTTTGTGGGCGTTGGCTTTGGTGTTGTGTGAGAGCTACCCTAACTTCGGTATGCAACTGGCTGATGTAGTGGATAAACTTTTTGGTGTTAATTGGTTTGCTGAGCTTATTGGCAACGCGGATATTCTTGGCGTCGGCAAATTGCTTGGCGGAGTGCAATACACGCTCGTCAAAGCCGCTGACCAGGATATAGGTTGGCATGCAGGCCTTGTCGTAGAGGGTGCGCATCACCTCGATACCGTCCATGTCGGGCATGTTGAGGTCGAGTAAAATAATATCGGTATTGGCAATGGGCTGCTCGACAAAATGGTTGGCCGAAGTAAAACCGGTGGCCGATAGCCCGGCGATATTGGTCATTTCCACCATCAAGTCGACATGCTGCTGTTCGTCATCGACGATATAAATATTCACTGCCTGGGTGGCGCTCAGGGCTTCGGCGCAGGACAGAGCTTCTTCAATCTGAAGGCTCAGGGCGGGGTTGACCGTCGTAAAATTGTTTTCCTGTGCTTTAAAATGTGCGATTAGGCAGTCTTTGAGAAAAAGAATAAACTCCGCTATGGAGGCGCTACTAAAAGAACGCGAATGAAAATCAAGTTGCAAGGTCTGTAAAATTTCAGCCTGGGTGACACGCGCAGCTTCAAGCGAGGGATGGTTCATGGCATGCATAGCTTTCTCTTCACGCCGGAAGTACGAGGCCGTGTACACGATGAGATCGCGTGCCTGCGCGAGTAACTGGGCGCTATCTACACCCTGTTCTACAGCGAGGTGAGCCTGGTAAATTAGACCCAATAACTCTTGGTGTTCGTTATCAATGGCGGCGACGCCAGTATTTAAGTTACTTGCCCAGGGCCCGGTTACACGGATCGCTTTAGCGGGCATGAGCTCGCACCTCTAGTAGGCTGGCGACGCTGTTGAGAAGCTCTGTTGAGCGAAAGGGTTTACGTAAAATATTGTTATGCAATAGCTCTTGATCCTCTTCCAGGGTTTGTTCACCACTGTAGCCACTGGCCAATTGTATTTTGATATGGGGGTATTTCTGTTTGACGACCTTCGCCAGGTCGTAGCCGTTCATCTGCGGCATAATAATATCGCTGATCATCAAGTCGACAGGCTCACGTGCCAGTATCTTCAAGGCTGAGTCAGCATTGTCGGCGACCCAGACCTGATAGCCGGCGATGGTGAGTATTTCCTGAGTCAAGTTACGCAGCCCCGGCTCATCATCGACGATAAGAATTTTTTCGGCATTGCTCGGTACCTGCAGTTTTGCTTTATTTTCGACACTCTGGGGCACCAGCGTACCCTCGTAGCGGGGGAAGAAGAGGGAGAACTTACTGCCCTGGCCGACTGTAGACTGCACTCGTATGGTACCACCGCAGCGATCCATAAAGCTGTAGGCCTGACTCAAGCCCAGACCCGTGCCATTACTGCCCTTGGTGGTGAAAAAGGGGTCAAAAATTTGGCTGTGCAAGGCTTCTTCAATACCGCAGCCATTGTCCTCGATACTCAATTCCATATAGTCGCCATCGGCAAGACCCAGGGCGCGAGCCTCGGCAAAGGAGAAGCTGCGCTTGTCAGTTGCCACGCTGAGTACCCCGCCGTTGGGCATGGCGTGTCTGGCGTTAATGGCTAGATTTAATAGTATTTCCTCCAGCTCATTGGGGTTGAGCCAGACCAGCCAGGGGGATTCACAGAGCTGGTATTCGAGTTTAATCACCGCGGTGATGGATTTGCCGAGTAGAGCGCTCTGGGTGTTGAGAACGCTGTGCAGGGCAATTGCCTCGGGTGCGGAGCTGCGGTGTTTGGAGAAGGCGAGCATGCGTTGGGTCAAGTCGCGGCCGCGCTCGCCGGCCAGGGATATTTGCTCAATATATTTATCGAGGCCGACAATATCCTTATATTTGATGGCTATTAAATCTGCATAACCGAGAATAACCCCGAGGGTATTATTGTAATCGTGGGCGAGGCCACCGACGATTTGCCCCAGTGCATCCATTTTTTGGGTGCGCTGCAGGTGCTCCTGTTGTTGTCTTGTCTGCGTTAGATCGTTGCAGGAGCCGATAAAGCGGCGGCTGCCATCGGCTGCTGGAGGCAGCTCGGCGGCGGTAACTTGTAGTGGAAAGGTACTGCGGTCTTTACGCTGTCCGGTGATCTCGCGAAGCCCGTCGAAGACATCGGCTTCGCCGTCTCTGACTAGGTGCTTGAGGTATTGATCAGCTCGGTCGATGTCAAAATGCGGCATGATGGTGCACAGGTCTTTCTGGTTGAGGTCTTCACTAGTGTAGCCAAAGATTTTCTCAGCTGCCGGGTTGATGCTGAGGATGAAGCCCTTCTCGTCAATAGTAATAATGCCTTCAACCAGTGTGTTGAGAATTTCCCGTTGCTCTTGTTCCTTGGCAATCAGGGCTTGCTTGGCCTCGTGCTCGGCGCTGACATCGAGTACCTGGGATGTCACGCCGACGACTTTGCCGGTGGGGTCAACAATGGCACTGTTATGCCATTCACAAAGAATGCTGCGACCATCTTTGGTGATATTTTGATTGGTGTTTATCTTGCCACCCCTGTGCTGGAGAAGATTACCCCTGACGCTATCTACTTCGGCGGCAAGGGCGCTGGGGACGATGATGCTGGCATCGCAGCCGATGGCCTCCTCAGCGGAGTAGCCAAAAAGTCGGGTGGCGGCGTCATTCCAGCCGAGGATTTTAAGATCGGTACTCCACTCAATGGTTGCCAGTGGTGTTTGTTCTCGATAAAGCTGCACCTGTTGCAGCGAGGCATTGAGCTCCTCCTCGGCTTTTTTCCGTTCACTGATATCGTGGCCCTCGGCGAGTAATTGCATCACCTGGCCGTTCTCGTCGAATACCGGATGGACGCTGAACTGCACCCAGGAGAATTGTCCCGCTCTGGTCCCCACCAGAATATCGCGACTCACTTGCTCACCTGCCGCCGCGTGCTTGCAGTCTGCTGCAATGGTCTTTTGCAGCTCGGCTGAGTGGCTAAACCAGGGGCACTCCCAAAGTTTATTGTCGGCGACATCGGCAAAGCTTATTCCCGACATTTTTAAGGGCGTGTTGTTGATAAAAATAATATTGCCATCGGGTGCCATGATGACGGCCATGGCCTGCATATCGTTAAACAGACCCTCTATTTGTCGTTGTATATTCCGTGCCGCCTGGCGCAATTGATATTCCTGGGTGACGTCATTGAAGACCAGGATCATGCCAATAATATCGTCATTGCTATCGCGAATCGGAGCGGCGGAATCCGCTATCTGGTGCTCCTTGCCGTCTCTGGCCACGAGGGTGGTGTGGTGGCTCAAGAACACGGTTTGCCCCGTATTGAGTACCCTGTCGATGGGATTGGCAATGGGCGCGCGGCTAGTGGCATCAATAATGGGGAATATTTCCGCCAGCGGCAGTCCCCTGGCTTCATAGGCGTACCAGCCGGTGAGTTGCTCCGCGACGGGGTTCATGCGCGTAACCAGCCCGCTGGCATCGGTGGTGACAACAGCGTCGCCGATGGACTGCAGGGTGACTTCGAGATTCTCCTGTTGCGTGTTGAGGTCGCGGACCGTGTGGGCGACCTTGTTACTCATGGTATTGAGGGCCTGGTTGAGCGCGGCAATTTCACCCAGATACAGCTCGGGGTTTTGCAGGCCCGAATAATCCTGGGCGAGTTGCTGGGAGAATTCGAGTAGTTTGACCAGGGGGCGGGTGATCAAACGCTCCAGTACCAGGGCCAGTCCAAGTACCAGTAGAGAGGTGATTATCCAGGTGGCCTGGTAATCGTTGCGCACCTGTTGCCACAGTGCCGCTTTGCTGGCGCTCAAATCAATAGAACCGAAGAGCAGAGCTGGCTGGGCCGCGATGGGCTCTGCGGAGGGCGTGCCGGTTGCCAGCGTTATATAGGCCTGCAGAGATTGGCCGTCGGCGGCAAGATTGATGCTGGAACCATTGGCGCCGAACAGGACCTGCGGGCCTGTGGTGAAATCGGGCAGTGCCGTTTGTCGCGCTTGCTGACTGTTCGCAAAGCGATCTGCCAGCACTTGCCCGGAGGTGCTAATCAGTGCCAGCGCTTCAATGCTCGCATCAATATTGGCGGATTGCAGGAGACGCAGGGCATTGCTGACCCGCTCGGCGGCGGAGGTCCGGTATTCAATTTCTTGCTGCAGAAAACTCAGTAATTGTTGAACCCGCTCAGTGGCACTGTTTTCCAGGCGCTGCTCCGCCACTCGGTAGTCGTGGCGTGCAGAAAACAACAGGAAGGCACTGGCCATCAACAAGACAATGGCGGGCATGAGAATACGTAACTGAATTTTGGCTCGGGACATTAGGCTGGCTTCCCCGTGGCCATGTGCAGCGCTAAGGCTTCACACATTAATGCCCTTATTGCGTATCGCATGTTATTTATTTGCATTGCGCCGTCCCTGTGTTCTGTCCTTGATCTGGCCCTAGGGTAAGTATTTTCTTCACCCTAGGCTACACCCTTGGGCTTTTGCTGCTTCATAAAGCCAAACATATAGCCGGCGATACGGCGCATTTGAATTTCATCGGCGCCCTCGGTGATACGGTAGCGACGGTGGTGGCGGTAAATATGCTCGAAGTGTTTGTGGCGTGAATAGCCCAGCCCACCGTGCACCTGCATGGCCTGGTCCGCGGCATCACAGCACAGGCGATTGGCGGTGTAATTGCACATCGAGACCTTGTCGGAGACCGAAAAGGCGCCATAGGTATCCATCTTCCAGGCCGTTTGACGAATCAGTGCACGCAGCATTTCGGCTCGGGTTTGCAGGTCGACCAGGGGAAACTGTATGCCCTGGTTGACTGCCAGTGGTTTGCCGAAGGGCTTGCGCTCTTGAGCGTAGGCGATGGACTGGTCGATACAAAACTGCGCGGCGCCAAGACTCGATGCGGCCTGGCGAATGCGGTTTTCGTTGAAGAAGTGCTGCACCACCTGCAGGCCATTGCCCTCGCCGGCTAGTATGGCGGAGTCGTCGACCCGCACATTCTTCAGCGATACCCGGCCGTGGTCGGTGGGCATGTTAAAGGTCCAGAGCATTTCTTCAATCTTTAAACCCTCGGCCTGCATCGGCACCAGGAAAGCCGTAATGCCCGAGGCATCGCCCGCCTTGCCACTGGTGCGGGCCAATATCATGTCGTAGGGCGAGGTGTGAATGCCGGTGTTCCAGGTTTTCTCGCCGTTGATGACCCAGTGCTCGCCGTCACGTACTGCTGTCGTTTCCATGTGGGTGGCATCGGAGCCGTGCTCGGGTTCGGTAATGCCAAAGGCAAAGCGCCGGGTGCCGGCTAACATTGGCTCCAGCCATTCGGCTTTCTGCGCCTCGGTGCCGTAGGCGATCATCAGCAAGATGCCGACATTGTTGCCGACAATGGAGTGTTCGTTTTGCAGATCGTTGTGCAGGCCCAGGCCTTTGCGGGCGAAGTGCTCGCGGATAATGGCCATGCCCAGATTAGTGCCGTCCTGGCCGCCGTATTCCCTGGGCAGGGAGTAGCGATAGTGACCGGCCCTATCGGCGGCGAGCCTCGACTCTTCCAGTAGGGCCTCCCACTCCTCGTTGGGCAGGCCGTCGCGCTCCCAGTCGGTGCGGGCGTCTTCGCGGCGGTGGTCGAAGAAGCGAATATTGTCGTCACGATTTTCTATTGGCTTGATGACCTCGTCGATAAAACTATCGAGCTCGACGAGATAGGCGGTGATTTCCTCGGGAATATCAAAATTCATAGGTACTTCCTGCTCATTTATTGTTTTTCTTCATCGGAATCTTTTTGAGTCGATTTCCTGACGGTTTTTTTGCGCGGCTGCCGCGGCGGTGGGTTGTCCCATAGCTTGCCGGCCGAGAGGCATTGCCAACCCCATTTGATCCAGTTCAACAGGGCGAAAACCAGCCACATGGACCACAGCAACATGGTGAGGCGAAAGACCCACAGCGGCAGGCTAAAGACCCAGGCATTGGGCAGGCTATCGCTGCTGTGGTCTTGATACCACTGGTAGAGATAGGCACCGGAGCCATTGCCCGTTATCTGCATGTTGGGTGAGGACAGCAGGCTTTGCGGGATGGTGAAAAACAGACTCAGCAGCGCCACCAGCGAGAGCCCAATTAAGCCTATTTGCATCAGGTTAAAGAGCTTTGATGGGGCGGCAGGGTTGTAGCGACGGCGGGCCTCCATGGCAAAAAACCAGGCGACAACGGGCAGGCTGCCGACCATGTTGACCGTGCTCATGCCGATGGCCAACAACAACCAATGCCAGGTTTTTAGAGGTATCGATAACTGCAGGTGCTGCACACAGGTGCCGAGAGCAATGGCGATGCCGATAATCACCGCCAGTACACCCCAGTAGAGCATGGCGGGGCCGATGTCCGGACCACTGAGTAACAGGGGCCAGCGGCCTCGGGGTAGGTGAATTTTCAAATTGATATTATTGGCCGCTGTTGGCAGCGTAAAACTCGGTGTCAGGGTGCGCAGGGAGATGCCGCTGGGCAGCTGCCATTTGAGGTCGATAGTTTGCAGGCCGGGGTGTAGGGGTATCACCACATATTGCTCTTTCCTGGGACGGGTTTGTTCGATGCCATCGATGTGCATACTCTGCAATTCACCACCGGGGGGCTGCTTAAAGCGGTAGTCGCCGCCGAGGCTGGTGCGGATTTTCAGCTTTAGCTCTACATCCGCATTGCGCTTGCCGGGTCTGTAGTCGAGGGCAATACTCTCAATGGTGGTGTTGGGGCCGGGTACGGGTTGGGGCTCTACGGCTTGCAGGCCGAGAGTCTCGCCGGGCCAGGGCCACCAGCGTTGGTTAGCCTGCCGAGTCGTCGCTTCAGCTTTCAGGTTGGGGATGCCCTCACCGGTGATATGCCAGCGCGGGGAGGCGACCACGGACCAGCGCTCGACCCACTGCGTAGTTTGGGGGGCACTTAAACTCAATTTTTCAGTGGGCTCAAGCACGGAGCGCCACTGTATTTGTCGCTGTTTGGATTTGAAAGATAGCACCACGTGGTGGTCTTCGATGAGCATATTTTGGCTCACCACCGATTCGCCGGGTAGCAGGGGGATGCGCAAATTGATACTGCCCTGTTGCGGGGCAATACGTCGCACAGTAGTGATTAACTCCCAGTCGACGTCGGCATTGAGCTGGCGCTCGACCCGCACAAAGGGTTCGATGGGCGCGGGTATCAAAGTGTCGGCAATAAGCTGCTTTTGCTCTTTTTCGAGCTCTACACTGCCGCCACTGACCCGGCCCTTATTTAAGCCGTGAACTCGCCAGCCCGGGGCCCTTACTCGGGTGTTGTGGGGTGACAGGGCAAAGGGGATGCTGATGTTGTCGCCATGGGCGAGGCCGCGCAACAGCACCTTATGAACTCCCGCTTCCAGTAGCACCCAGAGCTTGCCCTGATCCCGTGCCAGTGTTGCCGCGCGATTGTCGACGCTAATACTCTGTGCCTGCCAGCTTTTATCCAGTGGTAGGGGGAAGGCGATCTGAGTGGCCGCACTGGCGGTAAATTGCAGGCGCAAACGCTGTTGGTCGACCTTGATGTCGACGTTTTGCAGGGCCACACAGTGGGGTGCGCACAGCGGTGCCTTGAGTAGTTCTGCCTTGAGTTCCTGTAGTAGTTGAGCCGAGGGGAAGCCGTGACTTTGAGTAGAGCCTTGCACTGCTTGTTGGGCTTGAACCTGGGGCGTGTGTAGCCCGAGCCCGGCGAGTAGTAACAGTGCCGGTAATAGGCAGGAGGTGATGCCAGGCGGAAGGGTCGTTTCATCCCTGCGCCCAAACAGGCGGTGTTCGCGCAGCAGGGGTCCCGCCAGTCCGTAAAACAGCAGGGCGACCAGGGCCACCTGTACAAATTTGAGCAGGCGAGTCAGCAGCGGTGGTGATAGATAGAGCTTGAGGGCTTCGCCGGCACTCACCGGGCCGCTCCAGCGAATACTTATCTCCTGCCATTGCCAGTCGGGCTCACCGGGCCCGGTTTGGACATTGTCACTGGGGCGATAGCGCTTGCGCGCGAGCCTTTCTTCAAGCGCCGGCGCGGCGGCTGAATCCAAGATGTGCATGGCACCTGCTTCCTTGGCCTTGTTAACGCGGCTTTTGGCCAGCCTTGCCGGGGCTTGAGAATAGCCATAGTGGGAGGCATTGATGGCGCGATTTTGTTCCAGCTGGGGGTAGAGGCCACGGCGTATTTGCTGCACCGCAAAGGCGAGAATGAAAATCAGCAGGGCACTGAGAGCCAGGTAGGCGCAGCTGGTGATCAGTCGTTTGAACTTGCCGCTGGGTAAGACCTGCAAGAGCGGTAGCGCGGCGACGAGAATTACCCAGGCCACCAGTGGGGGGGCATTGGCCTCGTGATAGGTCAGAGCCAACGTGGCTGCGCCGACTAATGCCCAGCGCCAGCTCAGAGTGCGCAGCAGGGCGCCAACAATGAACAGGCAGATAAACAGATCCCATAAATCCCAGCGCGACAGCCAGGATTGTCGCACGCTGTCGGGGCCGCCGGCGTGCCACAGTTGCCATCCGGGGGGCAACTGTAGGGTGAGTTCGACAGTGTCGAAGTCGTGGAGCCAGCCATTGGCAGAAATTGCCGCCAGGGAGTCGATGCGGTTAATGGCTTCGACATCGACCTGAGACTGGCGGATTTCAATGCCGGCACCGGCCTCGTCGGCCATTTTTGTCACCAGCTGGGGTATGCCGTTGGCGACAACGCGGCCCAGTTGCAACTCCGGTGAGGTATGCAGGCGCCAGCCGTGAGTCATGGTGCCGCGAATAATATCCTTGCTGGTGGCGCCAGCACCATCAAAATCGAGCCACAGGGTGCGTTGTAAACTGAGTCGGTTGGCGGCGGGACTGGCGTCGCCCCGGTATTGCTCCTGTAGCTCGAGACTGGCACCCGGGCTCATCAAAAAGGTGGGCAGTTTGGCGAAGCGCGGGGGGATGTCGATCTGCGCTGGGTCGATGGCCGGTAGCCCCACGGGCTTCACACCGCGTAGGTGGGGGGCGGCGCGGAAGCTCCAGACTTCCTGTGCCGGCCAGTCTTCATCCAACTTTGCCATGGTGAACTGGCTGGGTTGGTCGAGATAGCGGGCGCGCAGCCTGATCACCCATTGGCCGGCGCGGGCCTGTATTTTCAGGCGGCCATCGGCCTCGATACGGGCGGGCAGGGGCGACTCGAAATATAGGGCCTCGGCATTGCTGGGCAGCAATTGGCCGAGTGTGATTTCCCTGGGTTTGCCGGCGACGCTGAGGCGCAACTCTGTCTCCAGATGCATGGGGATGGCGTCATTGAGGGCGCGAAAGACGGTCAGTTTGATGGTGTTTTCGAGGTTCTTTTGCGCCGTGGCGCCATCCTGACTGCGCAGCCATAAGCGCCCCTGGGCGTCGATATTACTCTTGATTTCATGGCCCACATTACTCAGTTTAATGAGTGCAGTGTCTGTTGGCACCAGCAGATACTGCGGGGTTTTCTGCCAGTGCCAGCGGCCCTTAATCGTGTAGTTGCCGGCCTTTAGGTGCAAGGCCGGGTTGCCCTTAAATTCAAGTACGGCCGCCGCTTTGTTGTTGACGGTCACGGACTGAGGCCAGTGCTTATTGTCACCGGGCAAGGTCAACCAGCTGTCGCTGAGTACCTGCCACTGTTGTGAGAAGTCAGCGCCACGAGGATGTATATTGATCGTCAACTGGTCGGGCCAGACACAGCGTCGCTGCTCTATTTGTTGGGCTATTCTTGGGCAGGGGTGCTGTACCTGGTCACGTAATACCCAGGATTGCCACTGCGCCAGTTCGGGTGGGATCGTTTGTTCGCTGCCATGGCTGAGGGCTGTAGCGCAGAGCAGTAGCAGTGTGGCGAGCAGGCGCATAGACATGATGTCATCCTTGGCAATTATTCTTGTACTTATAACGAGAGGGGATTATGTCAGGTGATTAACGATAAACCATGGGGTTTTTATGAGCGAGATCTCGTCTGTGGCTATTAAGGCCTGTGTCGAAGGTCTTTTTATCGCCAGTCGTGCCCGCGAACCCTTGGTGAGCCGGCGTGAGGTCACGGCGCTGACAGGCCGGGGCCTTGAGGGCGATCGCTATTGTTACCGGCGCGGCAGTTTTTCCCACTGGCCGGGACGAGGGCGAGATGTCACTTTGATTGAAGCCGAAGTGCTGGCCTCTCTACCCGCTCGTTGTGCCATTGGTGGGGCTCAAGCGCGGCGCAATATTGTCACTCGCGGGCTCGAGTTGAACGCCCTGGTGGGGCAGTTCTTGCAACTGGGGGAGGTGGTTTTATACGGTGTACGACGGTGTGAGCCCTGCCCCCATCTCGATCAACTAACAGGCCCCGGGGTAATGGCGGCCCTCGTCGGCAGGGGTGGCTTAAGGGCGGATATTGTTGAAGGTGGGGTGATTCGCGTTGGCGACGGGATTGCGCTGTTGACCTGACGATATGGGCTAGATCTCAGAACCGCTGGCAATAAAATATTGATTGGCGGCTCGAGTGAGCAATGGTGTCGGCCGTGTTAGCCGAGGGCAGAAACAATAGAGTCTATTTCTTCCCTGGAGCTATCTTTGATCTCGCTAATGGCTTCGGCGTCCAAACCGAGACGTTCAAAGGCGGGAATTTGTAGCCATTCGGCAAGATGTTCCTCCTCGTTGCCCTCCTCGCCCTCTTCAATAAGGTGGGCCATTAGGTTGGCAGTCAGAACGACATCGGTGAGGTCGGTGGCATGACCCGCTATAAAGGGTTCGCGGTCGTACAGTTCGTGCTCATCGGCGACATTCATCATCGCCTCATCAAACTCCCAGTTTTCAATAATGGCGCTGCCGATGCCGGTGTGCCAGTCGTACATCACTTGCTCGAGGGCCTCGGGGTCCTCAATCAATGCCGGATAGCCCTCGGCACGGGTCAGTATGTAGGTCTTGCCGATATCGTGCATCAGCCCGGCGAGCATGGCCTCATCGGGGTTGATTCTGTTTTTCTTGAGGTTGGGGTGGCGCGACTGTTTCTTGCTGATGACAAAGCACAGGGCTGCGACAGTGACGCTGTGCTGCCACAGCTTATGGAATTGCGTGGCCAGGACGGGGTTTGCCGGTGCGTTCATGACCTGGTCCATGGCGATGGAGACGGCGATACTGTGGGCCATTTTGAAGCCCATACGGGTAATGGCAGTGGGAATGTCTTTGATCTGATTACCGCTGACATTGAGGGCCGCAGAATTGGCAACCTTCAATAAACGTGCCGAAAAAACCGGGTCGGAAACCACCAGTTTGGCAATTTGCTGGGTCGACATGTTGGGGTCTTCGAGGGCGCTCTTGATGCGCATCGCCACCTCGGGGAAGGCCGGTAGTTTGACCTGGCCCTTGGAGAGTTCATCGCTCAGTGTTTGAATAAACTCAAAACCAATTGCGTTGGCGTCGGACATGCGGCTCTTTCCTTAAAAATTTATTCGCGAGGCCATTTGGCTCGGGTTTTTATCAGTGGCTATGGTTACAAAATCGCCCCACTGAATACAGGATCGAAGGTGAATTTTTAGTGGCTTGTCGCAAAAACTAGCGGCGTTTAATTTTATTGAGTTTACCTCTGGACAGCCCCAATAAATGCCCCGAGTTTGTCCGCTGCCTGCACGACCAGGCGCTGGCGGGCCTCCCGGGAGCCCCAGGCGCAATGGGGGGTGATAATAAGGTTGGGGATGTCGGGTGCCAGTAGTGCGTTGCCATCGCGCGGCGGTTCGCGTGTCAGTACATCGACGCCGGCGCCGGCGATGCTGCCCTGGCGCAGTGCCTGGGCCAGGGCGGTCTCGTTGACGATGCCGCCTCGGGCACAGTTGATCAACAGGGCGCTGGCTTTCATTTGCTGGAGCTCCTGCCTATCGATCAGGTTGTGAGTCTGCTCGCTCAGGGGGCAGTGAATACTCACCACATCGGCGCTGGCTAAAAATTGCGCCAGGGGCAGGCGTGGTGTTGTCCTGTGACTGGCCGACTGCCAGCCCGGAATCGCTGCGCTAACAATGTTCATGCCGAAGGCGCGACCCACAGCGGCGACGCCACGACCCAGTTCGCCGTAACCAATAATGCCCAGGGTCTTGCCCGCCAGTTCGCTGATGGGGTGGTCGAGTACGGAAAAAAACGGGCTCTGACTCCAGGCTTCCTGGGCCACCCGATGATAGGCCTGCAGCTGAGTGCTGAGTGAGAGGATCAGGGCCCAGGTGTGTTGCACCACCGACGCCGTGCCGTAGGCCACGCAATTATTGACCGTGATATGTCGCTGTTGAGCCGCGCGGTGATCGACAACATTGGTGCCGGTGGCCAGCACGCCGATGTACTTTAGTTGACTAGCGGCGCCGATTTCTGCTGCGCCGAGTAGCACCTTGTTGGTCAGGACAATGTCGGCGCGGGCTATGCGCTGCGCGGTTTGACTGGCGGAGGTGTTGGCGTAGCTGTGCCAGTCGACGGCGGCGATATTCAGTAGCGGGCGCAAGTCGAGGTCGTCGGGGTGCAGTGAGTCGCGATCGAGAATAACGCCCTTCAAGGCTGCCATGGCTGGGCTCTGAGCTGTCAACAAGGGCTTGGTACTGTACCCGAGTGCCACGAAAAGGGAATGACTGTTGTAACCGGTCGCTGGCCTAGCGCGTAGAAGAAGGCAGTTTCTTGACAGCTTAGGCATAATGGCGGCTTTTGTTGAATGCGCCGAGCTGCAAACCTGCCAGGGAAAATAAGGGAAAGATATGTCTGAACGCCTACTTCACGCCTACGAGCGCATTGTCTTACTGCACCCAAAGCGGGTGCTGTTGCTGGTATTGCTGGTTACCGTGGCATTAGCCTTGGGTCTGCCCAATTTCAAGCTGGACGCCTCTGCCGATTCCCTGACACTGGAAAACGATAGCGACCTCGACTACTTTCGAGAAATTAACGAGCGCTATGGCAGTGGCGACTTTTTGGTGGTGACCTATAGCCCGCTGCCGGGTGAGGACTTGTTCTCCGATCAAAGCCTGGCCACCCTTACCGAGCTAACGGAAGACCTTACGCGCATCGACGAAGTGGTTAATGTCCTGTCGATGATCAATGTGCCCCTGCTGTACAGCCCGAAAGTTCCGGTCAGCCAGTTGCATGAGACGCCGCGTACCCTATTGACCAAGGGTGTCGATCGCGAGATGGCGAAGCGGGAATTTCTCAACAGCCCGGTGTTTCGCAAACTGATTCTCGGCCCCGAGGGTCAGACCACCGCACTGCTGGCGGCCATTAAGGTCGACGAGCGTTATATCGAATTGGTGCGTGGCCGCGATGCCCTGCGCTATAAGCGCAAGAGCGAGGGTTTGAGTGAGGCGGAAAGCCTTCAACTGGCGACAGTCAGCCAGGAATTTCTCGATTACCGTACACAGCGGGCTCAGGTCGAAAAAGATCGCGTCAAGGCGGTGCGAGCGCTGATGGATAATTACCGGGGCCGCGCGCAAATTTTCCTCGGTGGCCCGAGTATGATTACCGCCGATATGGTGGACTTTATCCGCAGTGATCTCGAGGTCTTTGGTGTCGGCATCACCCTCTTTATTGTACTGACCCTATCGGTGATTTTTCGCCAGTTGCGCTGGGTGGTACTCCCCCTCGCCACCTGTGCCTTTGCCATTGTCATGATGCTCGGTTGGCTGAGCTGGATTGACTGGCGCCTAACGATTATTTCATCGAACTTTGTCGCCCTGCTGCTGGTTTTGACCATGGCGCTGACCATTCACCTCATCGTGCGCTATCGTGAATTACACCATGACAAGCCCGAGGCCAGTCAGCTCGAATTGGTGCGCGAGATGGTCAACTTTATGGCGCGGCCCTGTATTTACACGGTGTTGACGACGATAGTGGCCTTCGCCTCACTGGTGGTGAGTGGCATTCGTCCGGTGATCGATTTTGGCTGGATGATGACCATTGGTCTGAGCGTCTCGCTGGTGCTGGGTTTTTTGGTGATTCCCGCCGGTATGTTGGTGCTGGGCAAGGCCAGGGTTGTACAGAGGGGCAGTCAGGGTGGACAGTTGCCGGCTCATTTTTCTAACTTTACCGAGCGCCACGGCAATCTGGTATTGCTGCTGTCACTGGTGGTCAGTGTTATCTCGGTGCTGGGTATCACTAAGCTGCAGGTTGATAATCGCTTTATCGACTATTTCAAAGAGCACACCGAAATCTACCAGGGCCTGTCGATTATTGATCAGAAACTGGGTGGTACCACACCGCTGGATATTATTATTCAGGCCCCGGCCAGCGCCGCCATTCCCTTGACCCTCAGTGTACCCGAGGGAGATGACCCCTTTGGCGAAGAAGACCCTTTCGAAAGCGATCCCTTTGCAGACGATCCCTTTGGCGATGATGTCTTTGGTGAGGAGGACCCCAACCAGCAAAAGCCCAGTTACTGGTTTAGTCGCAGTGGGCTAGAAGAGCTGGAGCAAATCACTACCTATCTCGATGACATGGACGAGATTGGGCGCATCGATTCCCTGGTCACCGCCTTTCACGTTGCCAATGACCTCACCGGTCACCGCATGAATGATTTTGAACTGGCGGTGATGCGCAAGGGCCTGTCGCCGGAGATGAACAGTTTTCTACTGGCGCCCTATCTCAACGACGCGACCGATGAAGCCCGCCTCACCATGCGCACCGTGGAAAGCGGTGCCACTCTCAATCGCCAGCAATTACTCGAGGAGATCAACAGCTTTTTGATCGATGAGGTGGGTTTGGCGCCCGAGCAATTTCGCCTGTCGGGTTTGATGGTGCTCTACAACAATATGCTGCAAAGCCTGTTTCACTCGCAAATTGTGACCCTGGGCGCGGTATTTCTCGGCATTATGCTGATGTTTGTGGTCTTGTTTCGCTCGCTGCTGATTGCCTTTATCGCTATTTTTCCGAATATACTCGCGGCTTGCGTGGTGCTGGGGGTGATGGGCTGGGCCGGTATTCCCCTCGATATGATGACCATTACCATTGCCTCCATCACCGTCGGCATCGGCGTTGATGACACCCTGCACTATATTTATCGCTTCCGTGAGGAGTTTGCCAAAGACCGAGACTACGTTGCCAGTATGCACCGCAGTCACAAGTCCATTGGCGTGGCCATGTACTACACCTCGATCGTGATTATCGTCGGTTTTTCAATTCTTGCGCTGTCCAACTTTATGCCCTCGGTGTACTTTGGTTTTTTGACCGGTCTGGCCATGTTGACGGCCTTGCTGGCCTCGCAAACCCTGTTGCCGAAGTTAATCTTGCTGACCCGGCCCCTGGGTAAATAGATTGATTACCACGGACGCGGCCTTAGTTGAGCTACTTTCCGGGGCTTGGCTTATCGTAATAAAAGCCCTGCACCTGATCACAGGAGCTATCCAGTAGAAACTTGGCCTGTTCCTGGGTTTCTACACCCTCGGCGACAATGGTGATGGCCATGGCTCTGCCAACGGCGATGATGGCCTCGGTAAGTTTGCGATCAGAGTCCTCCCGGGTGACATCGCGAATCACCGAACCATCAATTTTCAGGGTGTCAAAGTGGAATTTTTCCAGCGTCGACAGCGAGGTGTAGCCGGTACCAAAGTTGCCAATGGCAATACGCACGCCGAGTGCTTTGATGCGGTGCAGAATTTCCAGCCCCCGCTCAAAATCACTGAGCAGTAGGCCCTCGCTGATTTCCAGTTCGAGCAGCGCGGGGTCGAGGCCGGTGCTTTGTAGGATCTCGTCAATATCGCCCAGCAAGTGGGCATCGGTAAACTGGCGCGGCGTCAGATTGACCGAGACACAGCGCGGAGTCAGCCCCTGAGCAAGCCAGTCGAGGGCCTGGTTACAGGCGGTCTCAAGCACCCACTTGCCGATGGGCACAATGAGCCCGGTTTCCTCCGCCAGGGGTAGAAATTGATGGGGTAGTACAAGGCCAAGGTTGGGGTGTTGCCAGCGCAGTAGTGCTTCGGCACCGGTGATTTCGTTGCTGTGAATGTCGTATTTATCCTGATAAAACAAGAGGAATTCACCGCCATCGAGGGCCTGGCGCAGGCTGGATTCCAGGGCCAGTCTTTCCAGCGAATCGGCATTGAGCTCTTCGCAGTAAAAGGCATAATTGTTTTTACCGCCCTCTTTGGCGTGGTACATGGCAATGTCGGCATTTTTCAGTAGGGTTTGTTCGTCCTCACCATCGCCGGGGAAGACGCTGATACCAATGCTCACCGTAATGCGTAAATCCTGCTCGGCCAATCGAAAGGGTTGGCTCACTGCGCTGAGGACCTTCCTGGCCACGGCACTCAGTTGCGCCTCATCATTCATTTCCGGCAATAGCACGACGAATTCGTCGCCACCGAGTCGGGCCACGGTATCGGTTTCGCGCAGGGCCTCGTTTAAGCGTTTCGCCACTTCGATCAGTAATTCATCGCCGGCGTCGTGGCCGAGGGTATCGTTAATGATTTTGAAGCGGTCGAGGTCGAGAAACAACAGGGCAAAGCGTCGGTTATAGCGCTTCGCTTCGGCAATGCCACGGCTGAGCAGTTGACTAAAATAACTGCGGTTGGGTAGGCCGGTGAGGCTGTCGTGGTAGGCCAGGTATTCGACGCGCTGGGCATGGCTGAGTTGCTCAGCGAGGATGCGTTGTCGGCTGCGCTGTAGTTGCCGGCTGAGGTAAAACACCAGGCCGGCAATTAGTAAGATAAGGGCGGTGGTAGCCCCCGCGCGCTGCAGATAGAGCCGGCGCAGTACCTCGCTGGCCTGTAATTGTTCTTGCTCGGAGAGCCCGAGGATCATGGCCAGTGGGAATTCATAGAGTTGGGTGGCCAGGGTATAGCGCTTAACCTGATCCCAGCTGTTGTTATAGAGGCGCACCTCCTGCTCTTCCATTTCAGCAGTATCGGGGATTAGCTGGCGGTAGTCCGCCTTTTCCCCGGTGACAATTTTGTCACCGCTGCGCCGCACGCGAAATACGCCGTCGGTACCAATAAGACCGAGCACGCCGCGCCGACCCATTTGCGCGTCTTCGTAGCCACTGACAAAGTAGCTGGCGTCAACCGAGGTGAAGGCGATGCCGGCGAAGGCCCCGCTGGGGCTGTTAATTCTACGGCTGAAGGTGAGTTTCCAGGTTTTGCTCGCTGGATTTAGCCAGGCCTGGCTAATGGCCAGTTGGTCGCCCTCCACTTGGGCGCGAAAGTAATCCTGGTTGGCAATGTTAGTGTCTTCGATGGCTCGGGTGCTACTGGTGATATGACCCTTGGCATCGGCAATGCTGGTGACAAAGAGGAAGTCGGTGAGTAGTAGTCCCCAGTCGTCTACCAGCGCTAGCATCTCTTCACCGGTATTAAACTCATAGCCGCGTTTGAGAACATTTAAGGACTGGTCAATTTCTCGCACCGCCCGCACCACCTGTGCCTCATAAGTGTGGGCCAGGGCATCGGTGGAGTGGGAGGCGTTGACCCGGGCATTGGCAAAATCATTTTCGATTAATTGCAAGGTGGTGAGCCAAAGGGCAATTAAAATGACGCTAACCATGGCCAGGAAAATACCCTGCACCACGCTGAGCTTAGTGGCCACGAGTTTTGTTATCGAGGGCAGCTCTTCGTCGTCTGGGGTCGGTGTCACGCTGGGTGGCTGCTGGCGCTTATCATTCTCAGTTTGCGTTGCCATTATTTCAAGGGCACCACTTTCACGGAGTCATCCACCGAGGCGAGGTCGATATAGGCAATATTGGCGGTGTTTTTATTGAGGAGGCGCTTAACTTTGTCGTCATTCGAGGTTTCTTTGGGCGGTTGCCCACGGCCGGTAAAAATCAGCTTGGCCCAGTGGGCCTTGACCTGCGCCGCTGATTTGCCGCTGATCTGGCGATAAAAAGCCTTGCGGATCGCGTTACCCTCGCTCTGATTCAGGGGGATGGCCCGCGAACCATCGGGAAAGCGGCGGGTTTTGCCGAGGAATATTTTTGCGACCTCATTCCTGGTGAGGCTGTGTATTGGGCTATTGGCTGTGACCACGACAACCATCTCGGCCCGTATATTGGCGACGACAACACAGACCGCTAGTAGAGCGAGTCGGAGGAGTTTTTTGTAGGCCTGGGTGCTTGTCATGTCGATATCTTTAAAAGACAAAGTCGATGACGGCGCTGAAGACATTAACCGTACCACCGGGCGTGAAGTCGGGCTGGATATTGCCGAGGCGGCCGGGTGAGTGATCATCAATTTCGATGTGTTGATATTGTAGCTTGATGGCGGTGCCCGGATAGCAGTCCCAGCGCAGCCCGGCCGTAATTGACTTTTGGGCGGTAGAGGCTTGAAACAACAGCAGGTTAAGGCCTTGATTAAGAGCGTCTATTTCCCCGGCCAGAGATGCAGGCATACCCGTGGTGGCGACACCGGGTTCGTTGGGGGTATCGCCGTTGATCTCGGCAAGAGTGATAAAAGGCATGAAGGTGGGGAAGTGGTAGCCCAGGGTGGCGTAGCCCGCCCAGACATTGGCCAGCGCCCCGGTTTCAGGTACTTGGCCCCATTCGCCCATCAGTAGCCAGTTGCCGGGTTCGAGCTTGATACCGGCACTGTAGAGCTCAACGGCATTATCGGCTATGTCATAGCGGGTGCCCAAGGACATGGCGGTAGCGGCATTGTTCTCCTGACCGGGGATTGTACTCAGCGTCTCGCCAAGGCTGGTGTAGGCGCCGTAAATAATGTCGGTTTGCTCTATGCCCAGGTCAAGCTTGGCGCGCATGTACATCAGGCGTAAGGTCGCAAATTTATATTCGAAGGTATTACTGATCACCAGACCATTGCGAGCGCGAACTTGGCCGTTTTGTACAACATCTCTATCGGTTTGGCCGAAACTAAGGTGCAAGGTGTTGCGGGCATTGTCGAATTCCCGGGCGTAAGCTAGGTCAAGGCCATCGAGATTGGTGAGGGGATTGAGCTGATACAGCTCCTGTGGGGGGCGTATCCAGGGGTTGGCGTAGCCGACCAGGCGGGTATCGGAGACCATGAAGCTTGGTAGCACCGTGCGGCCCAGGCGCAGGCTAAACTGGTCATTGAAGCGATATTGGACATTGGCCCACTCGAGCTCGGGTGTCCAGGCATTGTCCTCCTGGCGCTGTACCACCACTTGCACAACCGCTGAAAAGGCTTCGCTAAACTCTATATTCACTTGCCCGCCTAGCTTGCTGTCAATACCGCCATGCCACTCACTGGTGTGGCCGGCACCATTGGGTTGCAGTAGCCAGCTGGAGACGTAATCCGCCTTGCCTTCGTCGGAATAAATAGCACCCAGGGTGCCAAAGCCATTAAAAGTGTAGGTGGGGTCGAAGGCCTCGAGAGCGAATGCAGGTGTTCCACATAGGCAAGCTGTCGCAATAAAAGCGGCCAGGCCTGGTGGTTGGGTGGTGACTGTCAGTTTGTCACTCATATTCATGATGTGACTCCTGTACTACGTTACTGCTCATGGGCTTGATCCGATATCTTGCGTAAAACTACTTATTGTCTAAGCGCGGGTGTGCACTTTTTTGTGCCATAGAGGCGATTTGATTGATTTTCATTATAATGATTATGGTCGGAAACTAAGATTTTGCCCCTCGTCTTGCAAGCGCTGTTTTGTCAAAAAGCTTAATCGCTGTAAAAGGTGTTAACCGGTTAACAGGCTGCGCACCTGTTTTCTCGCTTCTCATCGAGGGTCTGTGGCGAAGATAGGAGTGATGTGATCGCCGATCTCACGTTGAATTTGGCAATTATTCCGGCAAAGGACGAACTTGCGCGCGGGTATTGGCAAGCTAAGGCTTAGGGCGACCGGGCATTGCAACAGTTAGCTAAGCGTCGATGAAGCGGAAACGCTGCTGTAGGTTGCAAATATTTTGAGCGTAGAGCGTGAAATATTGGTATTTGAATGGCATGGAAGTGGTGCAAGCAACAGGCGATAACGAAAAGGGGATAACATTTTGGGGCTCGCAAAAGGGCCTTTTGTTAAGTTTTTCTGAGTAGCGCTTCCAGCCCGGTTGTTAATAATCAGTAATTCGAAAATCATGAAAGGCTGTGCCGGCAAGGTCGTTTTTGTCAGCACAGCCTTAATTTTATTGGGCAGCTTTTTAGAAAACCAGCTGAATGGCATACCAGGCCATCAACAAAACCTGCACAAAGAAAAAGCTCGCTCGCACCCAAACCACCATGGGGGCAGTGGAAATCATATGGGCAAGTGCCTGGCCGATGCGCGCGTAGAGCACATACATTACCGTGCTCTCCATAATTGAAAGTTGTCCGGAGAGACCTGCGGCGGCAACCAGTGCGGCAAAAACCGGTAAATTTTCGACACAGTTGAGATGGGCGCGAGTTACGCGTTGACCAAAGCCTGGAAGGTCTTCGCCGGTGGGGGAAAAGGCATTAATGGCTTTTTTTCCGGTAAAGAAATTGAGCATGCGTAGATTGGCGACGGTTAATAACAGCAATAGTGTCACACCGGCAAAGCCTGCGAGGGCAACAAGAGCGGGATTCATGGAGAGGGTTTCTGGCAGGTTCATTCTTATTATCTCTAATTAATTGAAGGCAATATGCTACGGCAAGGGCCGGTGGTGGTAAATCACGAAAAGTGCATTGCCGGTGTGCAGTCGTGCCAGGGAGGAGTACAAGATGGTTTTTTAAGGCGATCCTGTTCAAAATAGCGAAGCACGGGCTTAAGCGTCGTACCCTGCACCAGCAGACTAAATAAGACCAGGGCAAAGACGATGGACTGTATGGCCCACCAGTAGGGGAGGGTGGCCGGTAGCGCTGAGCAATAGGGTTTGGCCAATAATGTTGGGGGTCATGGTACTGACTCCAGTGCGCCTGTTGGATGTATTGTCGTTATATGCAGCGCAGATATCCTTGCCTACGGGCTCCGCATTAAAGGCAGAAGAAAGCAATGTTGCCGCGCTTGGGGGATACTCTGGAGCGAGTTTTAGCGAAGTGTGCGATCTTATGTGAAAATAGCACTCGCCCCATCGGGTAGGCAGCAGCTGCATCCGAAAATTTATAATACCTTCAACGAGTCCGTCAAAATGTCCAGACAAGAAGAGATCGCTCTTTTCCCACTGCAAGTTATTTTGTATCCAACCATTGGCAGTCGCATGCAGATTTTTGAGCAGCGCTACCTACGCCTGGTGCGTGACTCGATGGCCAATGAGCAGCCTTTTGGCATTTTGCCAATCGTAGAGGGTAAAGAAGTCGGCACCACGCCCGAGATTTTTCCCTGGGGTACGCTGGTGACGATCCGCGACTTTGAGCAATTGCCCAATGGCTTATTGTCTATTGCGGTGCAGGGCGAACAGCGCATTCATATTGGCACCACTCGTGTTGAGGACGACGGTTTGATGTTTGGTGATGCCGAGATTTTTGCCGCCGATAATGACGAGCCCATCGGTTTTGACGAGGATGACCTGGTCGATATGCTCGAAAGCCTGGCCACGCACATGGGTGTCGATAAGTCGGTATTCCTGGCCGGTTTGACCAAGGCGACGCTGGTTTGGCGTTTGGCGGGGGTGCTGCCCGTCGATCCCGAGCGCAAGCGCTCGTTGCTGGCCATGGCGACCGTTGAGGAGCGCCTGCTGGAAATTAAAAAGTGGGTCATCGAATTGCGCATGCGTGCCGCTAAGCCCGCTCCCTAGTCGATGCGGGCCGATAAAAAAGGCAGGGCTTGTGAGAAAAGCCTGCCTTTGTGCCGTTTGATCTAGCGCTCTGTTTATTCTTCGTCGGCGGGTCGACCCTTGAGCATGCGCAGGGGGTTATAGGTCAGTACTATGTCGCCGTTTTGATTAACGACCTTATTAAAGGTGCGTACCAGGCCGCGATTGCCCTTGCTGGTCTCGCGTACTTCAATAATTTCCAGCTCGACGTGAATGGTGTCGCCCGCCAGGCAGGGGCGTTTCATGTCCAGTTCCATATTCAGAAAGGCCATGCCGGTGCCCTGCATGGTGGGTAGCAGCAGACCTTCGGCAAAGCTGTAAACCAGAGCGCCGGGGGCGAAGGGCTCTTTAATCACCGATTTTTCACGCAGGAATTCTCGGTCGCTAAACACCACTTCGTGGAGGCCGATCAGATTCACGAAGGCGCAGATATCCGCTTCCAGTACCGTTCTGCCCCAGGATTTGTAGGTATCTCCGACCTGTAAGTCCTGCCAGTAAAAACCACGACCGAGTTGTTTCACGTTTATCCCCTGTTTTTTAAGAAGTCATTAATTTTATGTGGCGCTGATAGTGCAGAAAATTTTGTGTGTCTGCAAACGACTCTGGCGTCAGGAGACCGCGATAGATCTGCCTTTGTCTCTCGCGGTGGGCACGGGCCTCGCGCTATAATGCGCGCCATGGTGAGCCTGCCTTGAGTAAGGTAGAGCGTAGAGAAATAGCATAGAGAATTTGAATGGATATTAAAGCGTATATGCAAGTCCTGGGCGTCAGTGCCCGTGCTGCCGGCCGGGTGATGGCGCGCTCCGACAGTGGGGTGAAGAACCGGGCTTTGCTGGCGATTGCCGAGGCCCTCGATACAGACCGGACGCTGTTGATCGAAGCCAATGTGAAAGATATGGACAATGGCCGCAATAATGATCTCGAAGCGGCGCTGCTTGATCGACTCGAATTAACATCTAAACGCATCGACGGCATGATGGAGGGTCTACGCCAGGTGGCGGCATTGCCCGACCCCATCGGTGAAGTCACCGCCATGAACTATCGGCCCAGCGGTATTCAGGTCGGCAAGATGCGTGTGCCCCTGGGGGTGATTGGTATTATTTATGAGTCGCGGCCCAATGTGACGGTCGAGGCGGCGAGCCTGTGTTTGAAGTCTGGCAATGCGACGATTTTGCGGGGTGGCAGTGAGGCCATTCACTCCAATCAGGCCATTGCCGCCTGTATTCGCAAGGGCTTGGCGGCCGAGGGTTTACCCGATACGGCGGTGCAGGTGGTGGAAACCACCGATCGTAGCGCGGTGGGTGAGTTGGTGACCCTGTCAGATTATGTTGACGTGATTGTGCCCCGCGGCGGCAAGGGTTTAATTGAGCGCATTAGTCGCGAGGCGACGATTCCCGTTATCAAGCACCTGGACGGTGTCTGCCACGTTTATATCGACGATAAGGCCGATCTCGAAAAGGCCTTCAATATCGCCTTTAATGCCAAGACACACCGTTACGGTGTGTGTAATGCCATGGAAACCCTGTTGGTTGCCGAGGGTGTGGCCGAGCAAGTTTTGCCCCGTTTGGCGGCAGCCTATGCCGCTGAGGGTGTTGAGATGCGTGCCTGTGAACGCGGGCGTGGCATCATCGCCGCCGCCAAACAGCCCTGCTCGGCGGCGACCGAGGAAGACTGGCAGGCGGAGTATTTGGCACCGATTTTGGCGATTCGCGTGGTGGCGGATATGGATGCAGCGATGGATCATATCGAGACCTATAGCTCGCGACACACCGAGGCCATCGTCAGCGAAGATTACACTCGGGGGCGGCGCTTTTTGAACGAGGTTGACTCCAGTTCGGTAATGATTAATGCCTCCACCCGCTTTGCCGATGGCTTTGAATACGGCCTCGGCGCGGAGATTGGTATTTCCACTGACAAGATTCACGCCCGTGGCCCGGTGGGTCTCGAGGGCCTGACCAGTCAGAAATATATTGTCCTGGGTGATGGCCACATTCGTGATTAATTCTCGCGCGTTTGCTACCTCTGTGCTTACTACAGTCGTGCCTAGAATAGGCGCGCACAGACTTTGTTCGGGAAAGACGGGGTTTTGAAAGCCGTCGGTATTTTTGGTGGCACCTTCGACCCCGTACATATCGGCCATTTGCGCACCGCCGTCGAGTTGCGCGAGCACCTCGGCCTCGATGAGTTGCACCTAATGCCTTCGGCCCGCCCGCCCCATCGCGAGCAGCCGGGTGTCAGCGCCAAGCATCGCCTCGCCATGTTGAGGCTTGCGGTGGGTGGTGAGCTGCAGGGCAAGGGTTTTACCGCCAGTGGTCTGGTTGCCGACGATAGGGAGCTGCGCCGCGAAGGCCTGTCCTATACTGTCGAAACCCTGGCGCAGCTGAGAGCAGAGTTGGGCGCCGATGTCGCCCTCTGCCTTTGCATCGGCATGGATTCGCTGGTGAACTTACACACCTGGCAGCGCTGGCGTGAACTGAGCGACTACGCTCATATTGTCGTTGCCGCCCGGCCCGGTTGGCACTTGCCAGAAACGGGCCCGGTGGCTCAGTGGCTAGCGGGGCGTAGCACAGATGATCCACAGTTGTTGTCGCAGTCACCGAGCGGTCGAGTCCTGGTTGAGGCCATGACTCTGCTGCCGGTGTCGGCAACGAAAATCCGCGAGGACCTCGCCGCCGGCAGTTCGGTGCGCTACCTGGTACCCGATGCGGTCATTCAATATATCCACCAACACGGCTTATATAAGCAGGAAAGTTCATGAGTAGTGATATTTATAAGATTGTTATTGCAGCACTGGAAGACATTAAGGGGCAGGATCTCGTCACTATTGATGTGCGCGAGCTCAGCGATATAACCGACACCATGATTGTCGTTAGCGGCGCTAGTAATAGACAGGTCAAGGCGCTGGCGCAAAACACCGTGGAAGAGGGCAAGAAAGCGGGCTTCCAACCCATCGGTGTCGAGGGCATGGATGAGGGCGAGTGGGTGCTGGTTGATTTCGGTGACCTTATTGTCCACGTCATGCAACCCACCACGCGGGCATTTTACGAGCTGGAAAAGCTCTGGTCGCTGCGCCCCAGCTCCGCGGCCCCTGAAAACGAAGTCGATGTCGACCTGGATGAAAATGATTAATCATTTTCGGCCGCTAGCAGCGGGTAGCGCCGTTTGAGGCTGCGCATTATTGCCGTCGGTAGCAAGATGCCGGACTGGGTGCAAAGCGGTTATGGGGAGTATGCCAAGCGCCTGCCGGGTGAGCTTCACCTCGAGCTGGTCGAAGTCCCGCTCGGTGCGCGGCGTAAAAATGAAGCCCCAGATCGCGCCATTGCCAGTGAGGGCGAGGCCATGGTCAAGGCCATTGGCCAGGGCGACCGAGTGATTGCCCTGGAAGTGAAGGGCAAGCCCTGGGGTACCGATCAGCTGGCGCGCAATCTACGCGACTGGCAGGGCAGTGGTGACAACTTCAGTTTGTTGATAGGTGGCCCCGATGGACTGGCTCAGCCCTGTATAGAGCGGGCCAATATTAGTTGGTCCCTATCGGCGCTGACCTTGCCCCACCCGCTGGTACGTATTATTTTGATAGAGCAACTCTATCGAGCCTGGTCGATAAATGCGGGTCACCCCTATCATCGTTAGAGAGTCATCGCTGTGGAGTCACTACTAGTAGAGACAGTCTTGGATAAGAACAATAAAAACATATTGCCGCGGGTGCGTTTGGCACCATAAGCGGCATCAATTTCCACACGAAAATTATTTTTTGCTCAGGAGCTCATTCAGCTAAAAATGGCAGACTTCAGCACTCTGAAAAACCCTCAGTGGGAGTCGCGACTGTATGTCGCGCGCGCCAGTTTTATGCTCTTGGTGGTAGCGCTGATGCTGAGTATTTTACTTTGGCGCTACCACGATCTACAAATTAATCGGCACCAGGACTTTGCCACTCTGGCCGACAATAACCGTATTCATGTGCGCGCTCTGCCGCCGGCGCGGGGTTTGATTTATGATCGCAATGGCGTGCTATTGGCCGATAACCGCCCCGGTTTTACCCTCTCCATTGTCGCCGAGCGCACTAAAAATCTTGAGCAATTATTGGCCGATGTCGGTGAGCTGCTGGCATTTAAAGACAGCGAATTAGCGCGCTTTGACAAACTCGTCAAACGCCGCCGCCCCTATGAGTCGGTACCCTTGCGCTTTAACCTCAGTGAAGCCGAGCAAGCATTGATCGCCGTTAATGAGCACCGTTTACCGGGGGTCGAGGTTTCCGCACAACTGATCCGCGACTACCCGCTGGGCGCCGAGCTGGCCCACGTGGTCGGCTATGTCGGGCGCATTAATGAGCGCGAGCTGAAACGGTTCGACCCCAAGCGCTACAAGGGCTCGCATATGACCGGTAAAACCGGTCTGGAAAAGTACTACGAAGACCAACTCCTGGGAGAGGTGGGCTACGAGCATGTCGAAACCAATGCCCGAGGCCGAGTGATGCGGGTGTTGGAGCGCACCGACCCGGTGCCGGGGGCCGATTTACAGTTGTTTCTCGACAGTCGTCTGCAAAAAATCGCCATCACAGCCCTGGGTGAAGAGCGCGGTGCGGTGGTCGCCCTCGATACGGCGAGCGGTGGCGTACTCGCCCTGGCCAGTACGCCATCTTTCGACCCCAATCTCTTTGTCACGGGTATTTCTACCAAGGCTTATAAGGCTTTGACGGGCTCGCTCGCTCAACCGCTGTTTGATCGGGCCCTGCGGGGGCAGTACCCGCCGGGCTCCACCGTCAAACCGGTGTTTGGCCTGGCCGCCCTCGATTCGGGTGCGGTGACCATGGGCTACCGTATTTATGACCCGGGTTATTATCAGCTGGAGGGTGATAAGCATAAGTACCGCGACTGGAAGCGCGGCGGCCACGGCAGCAAAATTAGCCTCTATGACGCCATTGTGCAGTCCTGCGATATCTTCTTTTACGATATTGGTTTTCGCTCCGGCATCGATGTTCTCCACGACTACGGCTTGCGTTTTGGCTATGGAGATCAAACCGGCATCGACCTGCCCGCCGAGGCGCGGGGCATCATGCCCTCGCGAGATTGGAAACAGGGTGCTCGTGGCCGGGTCTGGTATCCGGGTGATACCGTCAACGTCAGCATCGGCCAGGGTTTTATGCTGGCCACGCCGCTGCAAATGGCGGTGGCGGTTAGTCGCCTGGCGACACGGGGTGAGGTGAGTCAGCCAAAGTTGGTGAGCCACGTCGGCAACGAATTGCTGACCCCGGTGTCGGAATCTGCAAGCATTGAAATTCCCGCACGCTACTGGGACTTGGTGCTCGATGCCATGGCCGGCGTGGTGCGGGATGTGCGCGGTACGGCGCGCCGTGCAATTGGTAAGATTGACTACACCATGGCCGGTAAAACCGGTACCGCCCAGGTGGTGGGTATTAAACAGGATGAAAAATACGATGCCAGCAAGCTCGCCAAACTACAGCTCGACCACGCCCTGTTTATCGCTTACGCACCCATTGAAAAGCCCCGTATAGCGGTGGCGGTAATTGTCGAAAATGGTGAGCACGGCAGTTCTACGGCGGCGCCGGTGGCGCGAGCGGTGATCGATGCCTACCTTCAGCACTACCCCCTGGGACTCGAGGTAGAGCCCGCCACTGGGGTACTAGCCCCTTCTCACCCCGTAGAGAGCGCTAATGAGCCAGGGTGATTTTGAACGCAGCCTGAAGGAGCACGGCTCCAGCGTCTATGGTGAGCACAAGAGCTGGTTGGCCCTGCGCATTGACTTTCCCCTGTTGATATTACTGCTGGTGTTGATGGCGCTCGGTATTTTTGTGCTCTACAGCGCCAGCGGTCAGAACCTCAACTACGTGAAGCGCCAGGGTGTGTTTATGGGCATTGGCCTTGTGGTGATGCTCACGGTGGCTCAGTTCGAGCCACGGTTTATGCAGCGCTGGGCAATTTTGCTCTATGGCGGGGGTATAGGCCTGCTCATTGCGGTAATTTTTGTCGGCGTCGGTGCCAAGGGGGCTCAGCGTTGGCTGGACCTTGGCTTCTTTCGCTTCCAGCCCTCCGAAGTACTCAAGGTGGGTGTGCCCTTGATGCTCTCCAGTTATCTCGGGCAGCGGGTGTTGCCACCGCGCTTCAAGCATGTCTTTGTGGCGCTGCTGTTGATTGTCACGCCGGCCATCCTGGTGGGCGTGCAACCGGATTTGGGCACCGCATTGCTGATTTTCGCCGCTGGGTTTTTTGTGCTTTTTCTCGCCGGTCTGGGCAAGAGCTATTTACTTGGGGCATTGTTTTTTGTCCTCGGTGCGGCGCCATTGTTCTGGTTTTATCTATTGCGTGACTATCAGAAAACCCGCATTTTGACCCTCCTCGATCCCCAGTCAGACAAGCTGGGAGCGGGCTGGAATATTATTCAATCGACCACCGCCATTGGCGCCGGGGGTAGTTCCGGCAAGGGCTGGATGCAGGGCACCCAGTCGCAGCTGGATTTTCTGCCCGAGAGTCACACCGATTTTATTATTGCCGTGCTTTCGGAAGAGTTTGGTTTTAGCGGAGTGCTATGTCTGCTATTGGTTTACGCCTTAATTATTCTCAGGGGTATGCTGATCAGTATTAATGCACAAAGCATGTTTAGCCGTCTGCTCGCCGGTAGCATCACCCTGACATTTTTTGTCTATATCTTTGTCAATATGGGCATGGTTTCCGGCATCCTGCCGGTGGTGGGTGTACCCCTGCCGATGGTGAGTTATGGCGGTACGTCGATTGTGACCCTGATGTTGGGGTTTGGTATGCTGATGGCAGTCAGCAGGGAGAAAAAACGCATGGGTGAACAACTGTGAAGTTATTGGTAAAAACAGGCTTAATCGCTTTATTCATTACGCTGCTGGCGGGGGTTAGCCAGGTCAGCGCCGAGTCTGAAAAAAATTACTCAGATAATGCCGGGGCGCAGGCCTTTATTGAGCGCATGGTGGTCCAGCACGGTGCCGATCGCGCCGCATTGCAGAAGCTGTTTGCCGGCGCCCATTATAAGCAGTCTATTATTGACGCCATGACCAGGCCTGCGGAAAAGGTCAAGTTGTGGAAAGACTACCGGCAAATTTTCATTACCGAAAAACGCCTGCGCCAGGGTTTACAGTTCTGGCGTGAGCAGCGCCCCTGGTTGGAAAAGGCCGAGGCCGAATACGGTGTGCCCATCGAATACGTGGTGGCCATTATCGGGGTAGAGACCTATTACGGTCGCTACGCCGGAAATTACCGGGTGCTCGATGCCCTCTCGACTCTGGCCTTCGACTACCCGGCGCGCAGTGCTTTTTTTACCAAGGAGCTGGAGCACTTTTTGCTGCTGAGCAAAGAGCAAAAGCTCGAGCCCAGTGAGTTGAAAGGTTCCTATGCTGGCGCCATGGGCTACGGCCAGTTTATGCCCTCCAGCTACCGCGCCTATGCCGTCGACTTCAATGGTGACGGGGTGGCCGATATTTGGGCCGATCCGGCGGATGCCATCGGTAGTGTCGCCAACTACTTTGTGCGACACGGCTGGCAGCGTGGAGAGGGCGTGGTGGTGGGCGCGAGCATTGCGGCCGATTACAACAGTGAACTGGTCAATAAGCTGGTAAAGCCTAAATTAACACTGGCGCAATTGGCCGAGCAGGGCTTTACCCCGCTGGTGAATATGAGCCCTGAGCTGAAAGCAATTCCCCTGCGCCTGCAGGGCCAGGCCGGTGTCGAGTTTTGGCTCGGTCTGCAAAACTACTACACCATTACCCGCTACAACCACAGCTTCCGCTACGCCATGGCGGTCGTGCAGCTGGCCGAGCAAATCGCCGAGGCGCGGGCCAGGGGTGAGTGAGCGGCTCAGCCGGTTGCTTTATCCGGTGATAACAGAAGGGCTAGTGCTGTCGCCTTCGCGCCTGGCGGGTATTGCCGCCTGGCTGATGGCGGCGATACTGCTCTCCAGTTTGGGGGCTTGCCAAAGTGGCGATGCCTTTGCGCGCTTAAAGGACAGTGGCCCCAGCCATGAGGTCGATGTTAGCCAGCTGGCCGATGCGGTGCCGCGCGTCGATCCGATCACTATCGCCGGCAATAAAAACCCCTACACCGTCAATGGCGTCACCTATCAGCTGTTGCCGGCCGCCAAAGGTTACAGCGAAGAGGGCATGGCCTCCTGGTACGGCAATAAGTTTCATGGTCGCAAAACCTCCAATGGTGAAACCTACAGCATGTACGGCATGACAGCCGCCCATAAAACCCTGCCCATTCCGGCCTATGTGCGTGTCACTAATCTGGCCAATGGGCGGCAGATTATCGTCCGTGTCAACGACCGGGGGCCCTTTCACAGTGAGCGAATTATCGATTTGTCCTATGCCGGCGCCAAAAAACTGGGTTATGCCAACAACGGCACGGCACGGGTCAGGGTGGAGGTGATAGATCCGCTCGACTTTCAGCGCAATGCGGTAGCGACGCCAGTGGTGAGTGAGCAGGTCGCCAGAGCTGTAAAAAAGCCGGACCAAGTTGCGTCCCTTCGCCCCCCCCTCGCCGCGGTGCCGTCATCTTCGCTCGCGACCAAGCCCCAGGCTCAGCCCTTTCTGCAGGTGGGCGTCTATAGCTCAATGACCTCGGCAAGACAGCTGCAAGAGCAACTCTCTTTGCTAACCAGCTACCCGGTTTCTGTGCGCCGCTTTGGCGCGGTGCAGCCCCCCGTTTACAAGGTTTGGATTGGTCCCATTGCCGACCCCTTGCAGTTGTTGGCACTGCGCGAGCGCTTGATGCAGCAGGGACGGCACAGGCCCTTTGTGGTCAATAGCGAGCAAGATATTTAGCGCTTTGGGAGCCGGTTGGAGGCTTGCCCCGTGCTAATATGGCGCCCGTTGTCGACGGCCGCCAGTTTTTTGAATGCGGCTTTGAAGCGGCCCTCTGACAACCCATAATATATTGAAAATAAGGTTTAAACTTATGCTGAAAGCCCTTCCTATACAGCTTATCTCGCTGCTCATCGTCGCCATGAGTGTGTTTGCGAACGCGCAGGCTCAGACCTTAATTCCAGCGGCGCCGCAGCTGGCCGCCAAGTCGTGGATATTAATTGACGCCAATACCGGGCGCGTCCTGGTTGAGGACAATGCCGACCTGCCATTGCCACCGGCCAGCCTGACAAAAATGATGAGCTCTTATGTGTTGGCCGGGGAAATGGCCAGCGGCAAGTTTAGCCACACCGATAAAGTGCCGATCAGTGTCACCGCCTGGAAAATGGGTGGCTCTAAAATGTTCGTCCGCGAGGGTACGGAAGTCCTCCTCGGCGATTTACTGAAGGGTATTATTATCCAGTCGGGCAATGACGCCACTGTGGCCATGGCGGAGTTTTTAGCCGGCAGTGAAAGCGCCTTTGCCGATGTTATGAATCAGCAAGCGGTGTTGCTGGGCATGAATAGCAGCTACTTTGTCAATGCTACCGGTTGGCCCGCCGAGGGGCACATCACCACCGCCCGTGACCTCTCGCTGTTGGCCCAGGCCTTGATTCTCGAGCACCCCAGCCACTACGCCCTGTATTCCGAAAAATACTATGAATACAACGGCATTAAGCAGCCCAACCGCAACCGCCTGTTGTGGCGCGATAAGTCCGTCGATGGCATGAAAACCGGTCACACCGAAGAGGCGGGTTATTGCCTGGTGGCCTCCGCCGAGCGCAACGGCATGCGTTTGATCTCCGTGGTCATGGGCACCAATAGTGAGGAAGCGCGGGCCCGGGAATCGCAGAAATTATTGACCTACGGTTTCCGCTACTACGAAACGGCGAAGGTATTTAGCGCCGGCGATGTGCTGCAGGCCGACAATCGGGTCTGGTTTGGCGAGCGCGATAGCGTTGACTTGGTGCTGGCAGAGGATGTGTACTTGACCTTCCCACGAGGCGCAAAGGCTCAGCTCGACAGTAATATTCATGTCGACGCCATCCTCGAGGCACCGTTGACCGAGCAGCAGGAATTGGGTCGTCTGGTGGTGAGCTATAAGGATGAAGTCCTGGCGGATAAAAAGCTGATCGCCGCCCAGCCCATTGCCGAGGCGGGGTTTTTCTCCCGCCTGTGGGATAGTCTGGTGCTGTTTGTGATGAGTCTTTTATGAGTTTGTTCTGGGATGAGCTCAAAGCTATGAAGCCAAGAATATGAGATCAAGAGATTGGAGCCGAGATGACTGAAGCCGAAGCGCCACGGATTGAATTCCCCTGCGACTACCCGATCAAGGTCATGGGTGAAGCGGGTGAAGAGTTGCGTCAACATGTCTTGAGCGTGATGGAGCGCCATGCCCCCGGTTTCGACAGAGCCAAGGTCAGCATTCGCGATAGTCGCAAGTCAACCTTTCAGGCGGTGACGGTGATTATTACCGCCACCGGCAAGCCCCAGTTAGAGGCCATATTTACCGATCTAAAAAGCAGTTCCCGAGTGCGGATGGTGTTGTAGTGAGGCGCGGGAGTGGCTGTTGTGTCATCTTTAACTGAAGCGTCTATCATCGTTTGCCAGTTGGGCCTACAGCCCTATCAGCGGGTGTTTGCGGCGATGAAGGATTACACCGAGTCGCGCACCGACAGCTGCCCCGACCAGCTCTGGCTGGTACAACACCCCTCTGTCTTTACTCAGGGCCAGGCCGGCAAGGCCGAACACCTGTTGATGCCCGGTGACATTCCCGTTATCAAGGTCGACCGCGGCGGCCAGGTGACCTATCACGGCCCGGGGCAGTTAGTGATTTATACCTTGATCGATTTAAAACGTGCCGGGCTCAATGTGCGAGAGCTGGTGTGTGCCATTGAGTTGAGTTTAAAAGCCCTGTTGGCAAACTATGGGATTGTGGCGGAAACCCGCGACAAGGCACCGGGTGTCTACGTCGGCGCCGACAAAATTGCCTCGCTGGGCTTGCGCATTCGACGTGGGCGCAGCTACCACGGTCTGGCATTAAATGTTGATGGCGACCTGGAGCCCTTTCAGCGCATCAATCCCTGCGGTTATCGGGGCCTGCAGATGACACGCTTGCAAGATTTATTAGCCAGTGGGGATATGCCGAGTTGGCAGGTACTTGAAGAGCAGTTAATTGAGGAGCTGGTACAACGTTTCGCCGCTGGGCGGGGCGAGTGTCAGGGCGGGCAAAGCCCGCAGTGGCAGTATCGGGATTGGGCCTATTAAGCTGGCCGCTCTAGAATTAGTGGTATTAGAATGAATAGCACGAGAATTATCAGTACGGTGAGCCTGCGACAGGCTGCCCGTGATGAAGCATTGAGGCGAGTTTGATGGACACTAATTGCGGCGACGATGACAACAAGACCCCCACTACTGTGAGTGCAGCTGGCAATGCTCCGGTAAAACGCACCCGGCGGCTCCGCCAGGGCGAGAAACTGCGCAGTGCCGACAAGGTGGAGCGCATCCCCGTCAAGGTGATCCCCACCGAGACCTTCCAGCGCAAACCGCCGTGGTTGAAAATTCGTCTATCGAGTTCGCCCGATGTGGCGCGTATTAAAAAAATTCTGCGCAAAAATAAATTGTCGACCGTCTGCGAGGAGGCTGCCTGCCCCAACCTCAGTGAGTGTTTTAGCGGCGGCACCGCGACCTTTATGATAATGGGCGACATCTGTACCCGCCGCTGTCCCTTTTGCGACGTCGGCCACGGCAAGCCCAACGCCCTGGACCTTGAAGAGCCGGCCCACCTGGCCCAGGCCATTGCCGAGATGCAGCTGAAATACGTGGTCATCACCTCGGTCGACCGCGATGACCTACGCGACGGTGGTGCCCAGCACTTCGCCGACTGCATACGGGAGTCTCGCGTGCACAATCCGGCGCTGGAAATCGAGGTGCTGGTGCCCGACTTTCGCGGTCGCATGGAACCCGCCCTCGATATTCTCAGCGCCACGCCGCCCGATGTCTTCAATCACAATATTGAAACCGTGCCGAGCCTCTATCGCCAGGCGCGCCCCGGTGCCAACTACGCTTGGTCACTGAAATTATTACAGCAATACAAGGCGCGCAATGCTGCTGTGCCGACCAAGTCGGGCCTGATGGTGGGCCTGGGTGAGACCAAAGAAGAGCTGTTCGCCACCCTCGACGACCTGCGCGCCCACGATGTCGAAATGCTCACGGTGGGGCAGTATTTACAGCCCTCAAAAAACCACCTGCCGGTCGAGCGCTTTGTTCACCCCGACGAATTTCAGGAATATCGAGACTACGCCGAGTCCATCGGCTTTATACATATTGCCTCTGGCCCTCTGGTGCGCTCCTCGTACCACGCGGACAAACAGGCTCACGGAGAGGAAGTGAAATAATGAGTAAAACAACAGAGATTGAAGCCGCAGTTTTTCGGCGCTTTTTAAAGCATTTAGACGAGCATAAAGAAGTGCAGAATATTGAGCTGATGAATCTCGCCGACTTTTGTCGCAACTGCCTGTCAAAATGGTATGTCGCCGAGGCGGAGGAGCGCGATGAGAGCATCGACTATGAAAGTGCCCGCGAGCGGGTCTACGGCATGCCCTACAGCGAGTGGAAGGAAAAGCACCAGCTACCCGCCACGCCCGAACAGTTGGCCATATTTAATGCCAAACAGGACAAGAGTTAGTTTGTCTTTAGCCAATTCTACCGACAGGGCGAACTAAAGCCCTGTGCTTACCTTTGTTGCGTCGCGGCAGTTGTCACTTGCGCGCGTGTCTAAAGCCCTCTGTTTAGTGGTCTTGCTCGGTTCCACCCTTCTGGTGGCGGGCTGTGCCTCGCCACCGGCTCAGCCCAATAATATTTGCGATATCTTTACCGAGAAACGCAGTTGGTATAAGGCGGCGCGATCCTCCAGTAAACGCTGGGGTGGCCCGCTGACCGTGCCGATGGCGATCATGTACCAGGAGTCAGGTTTTCGCCACGACGCCAAACCCCCGATGCGCTTTTTTCTGGGCATTATTCCCTACGGCAGAGCGAGTTCGGCCTATGGCTATGCCCAGGTGAAGACTGGTACCTGGGGCGACTATCAGAAAGATGGCGGCTCGATGTTTAGCGACAGGGATGACTTCGGTGACGCCATCGACTTTGTCTTCTGGTATATGGATAAAAGTCAGAAACGCAATGGGGTCTCGAAGTGGGACGCCTACAATCAGTACCTGAATTACCACGAGGGTCATGGCGGTTTCGCTCGGGGCAGCTATAAAAACAAAGCCTGGCTCAAGGGCGTGGCCCGCAAGGTGGAGCGTCGTTCTAAAACCTATGGCGCCCAGTACAGCCAATGTAAAAAACGTCTAGAGGGCGGTTGGTTGCGCCGTTTGTTTTTCTGAGCCGCAGTTTTTCCATCGAACTCGGTGCTTTATGTCCCTATCTAATAAAACCTGTGGAAGGCTTTTAAAGTAATAAACCTGCGTCAATTGGGTGGTAAATACTCGCTGCATCCATTAGCGAGCGGGCCGTCAGCGAAGGCACGCCGTAGACCTCCGCGCTCACTCCATACTTAGTTATTGCCTTTTTAAGCAGTAAATCAAAATCACCGTCGCCCGACAGTAAGATAACGATATCGACTTCTTTAGCCGTTTCCAGCACATCAATGGTAATACCCACGTCCCAGTCGCCCTTGGCGGAGCCGTCGCTGCGCTGGATATAGGGCTTTAGTTTTAGGGTAAAGCCGATGTGTTTCAGGGCGTCGTGGAAGCGGGTTTGCTGGTCGTCGCTGCGCTGGGTGGCGTAGGCGGTGGCGCAGGTGATTTCGCCCTGGGCAGCGATCAGTTGCCACAACTTGCGGTAGTTAAACTGGCGACCGTAGGCATCGCGGGTGGTGTAGTAGATATTTTGTACGTCGACAAAAATCGCGATTTTTTTCACGCAGTGCTCCCTTGCCAAAACGCTGTCGGTCCCTGTTGGCTAAGCCCTGCCTGCTAAGTCTGCCTCTTGGCAGGCAGGGCCTGGCACGTGGTTTAGTATTTTAGCTTTAGGTCCATTTGCAGACGGTCGAAGTCGTCTTCTTGATCGCCCTTCTCGTTGATAAAGTAATTGATGGCCAGCACGGCATTTTTATCCAGGGCGTAGGCTGCCTTGAGGATGTGCCCCTTGCCGTTGGTGCCGCCACCGGCAAAGTCGGAGTCGGTGGTGAGGCCGAAGACGGCATCGGCTTCCAAGTCTTGATAAATATAGCCGAACTGCCAGCTGCCGGGTGTTTTGGCGGCGCCAAGCTTGAAGCCCGTGGCCCAACCGGTCTCATTGGCGTCGGCGTCCTGGTTTTCAACCCAGTCGACAAAAAGACTGGCGGGCAGCTGGCCCACCTGGAATTTTAATTCGCCGAATAATTCCAGTTCTTCATAGTTATGTTGGTAGACCAGCTCGCCATTTTCCATCACCAGGGTGTTGCCGAAGCTGTCGTCGGGGTCGCCGTAAAAGGTGGTGCTGCCAGCGACGGGCAAGTTGTAGTAGCTGAGGCCGATGATGACTTGCGTGCTCTCACTGAGTTCGCTGTTAAAGCCGAACTGCAGACCCCAAATACTTTCCTCGTCCTGTGCCCCGGCCTTGTCGTCACTTTCTAAATAGAGGTAGGCGGCGTTGGCAAATATGCTGCCGTTGTCATATTTAAAGGCCAGTCCCTCGGGGCGATAGTCGCCATCCCATATCAAGCTGTGCTTGCCGGGTGTATGGAAGGGGTTTTTAAATTTGCCGCCAATAACGTGGCTGTTGTCGAGCCCAGACCAGTCAAAATAGGCGAGGTCGAGATTGATATCTTTTGAGCTGCCAGCGCCGCCCAGGCTTTGGTTGCTGGACACCGGGTCGTCACTGCCAGAGGCCAGGCCGAGGCCAATTTTCCAGGCATCGTTAATTTGTGCCTGAGCCTCAATGCGAGCGCGCAGACGACTGCGATTGCGGTCCTGGCTCTTGCCCTCGTCGTCAATATTTTCGTAGCGATAGCGCAGGTCGCCTTTCACTTTGAGGCGCTCCGTCCAGGCCAGTTTGCGGTTGTCGGTAGTCGCTCGTGCGCCGGCCGTGGGCAGTGTTTTGCGCAGGCTCATATTTTCCTCGCGCAGTTCTTGGTCGGCGGCTTCGAGTCTGTCGACCTTCTCGGTGAGCGCGGCCACCTGGGCTATAAGCTTTTCCAGGGTGGCTTCATCGACGGCGGCAGACACCGGATGGCTGAGGGCTATCGAGGCGATTAGTAAGGCTGTGGCTTTTGGCTGACGGGAGAGCAGGGGCAGACTTGGTGTGAGGCTGGCAAAGCGGTGCTTCATGGCGCAATTCTCCAGGTTCGAAGGCGGGCGGCAATATCGCATATTTAGCGGTTGTTTGCAGCGCCTGGGGATGTTTTTTATTGGCGATGGCCACGTTAGAGGGGTTTGGAGAGAGCGACCCTACTTTGCGCCGGGTGGTAGGGGTTTAGGCAATAAAAAGGCCCGCTTGCGATGGCAGAGCGGGCCTCGATTTGAGCGCTAGTGCCTATTCACTGCGCGCGGTAACTTCCAGCAGGTGATAGCCAAACTGGGTTTTCACCGGGCCCTGTACGGTGTTGATGTCGGCACTGAATACCACCTGGTCAAACTCGGGTACCATCATGCCAGGGCCGAATTCACCCAGGTCGCCACCCTTACTGCCGGAGGGGCAGGAGGAGTGTTGCTTGGCGAGTTCGGCAAAGTCGGCGCCGCCTTCAATATCGGTTTTCAGTTGTTGGCACTGCTCTTCGCTGTTTACCAGGATGTGTCTTGCGCTTGCTGTGGCCATGTTATGACTCCTCAGTGGGTGGTAGTTTACTGTAGTTCGAGTGCCGGCAATTGTACCAGTCCCGGACGTGCATCGAGCCAAAGCTGGGCCAGGCGTTTGCCTTCGCTGATTTGCAGGGGTGTCATTTCTTCGGCGATGGAGTCGCGGTTGTGAATGGCGTGGGGGTGGCCCGCGGCGGCAATTTGCCACCACTTATAGGCTTCAGTGAGATCTTTGTCGACGCTGAGGCCCTTGTCGTACATGAGACCAATGGCAAACTGCGCTGCGGCCTCACCCTGTTCGGCCGCTTTGTGGTAAAGCTCCATGGCCAGGACAGGGTCTTCATCAACGGTCTGTCCGTATTCGTACATAATGCCCAGATTGTACTGGGCGGTGGAGTAGCCGAGATCGGCGGCCTTGCGATACCACTTGCCGGCTTCTTTATAGTCCTTTTTTAGGCCCAGGCCTTTGTCGTGTAGTACGCCAATATTGTAGGTGGCAATGGCATGGTTTTGCGCCGCGGCCAGGGAGAACCAATGGAGTGCCTGTGCATAGCTTTGTTGTACCCCCTGCCCGATAAAATAGAGGCTGCCGAGGGATTTTTGGGCACCGGCATCGCCGCCTTCGGCGACGATAGAGCAGTTTTTGAAGTTTTGTTCGGGACTGGCGTTTTCAATGTCGCAGGCGGCCCAGCTAATGGGGCTCAACAGCAGTGTGGCGATAAATAGAAGTCGTGCTCTCATGATTATAGTTATTACCTTGTAGGGGGGAGGGGGTGCATAGGCCAATATTTTGTCGTGTCTATGGCCTTCTTCTTTGTCAGTCAGACCGCGAGGCTTGGTGGGTGTTCCTATTTGATTTGCGTTGGGGGCAGTGTAAACGAATTTCGCGGTCGATCAATTCAGGCAAGCTTTGGGCTCGGCAGCGTTATCAGCATCGATGAAATTTGCTAGAATTAGGCTTTTCGTAAAAACATTCATCTAGATGAGGTGCTCAATGCAGTCAAAGGGCCGCTTGTTACTGGTTCGCCACGGCCAGACATCCGCCAATGTCGACCAGGTGTGGCACGGCCATACCGATACACCGTTGACGGACCTGGGCCTGGAACAGGCCAATCGCCTGGGTGATTATTTCCATAATTACCTGCCGGACATTCACGCCATTTATTCCAGCCCCCTACAGCGGGCCAAATACACCGCCGAACAAATCGCCCGTGGTGGTGAACACGAGGTGAATTTCGATCCCCGCTTGATGGAATTTGGCGCCGGTGATTTTGAAGGCAAAAGTTTTGATGAACTCAAGGGTGAGCACGGTTTTATTAAGAAAGTGATCAACGACGAGCACCATCGCCCCCCCGGCGGTGAGACCCGTGCCGAAGTGACCGAGCGCTTTGTCGGGGCTGTCGACGGCTTTGTAGCCAATCATCCGGGGCAGAATCTGGTGGTAGTTGCCCACGGTCTGGCCATCGCCTTTGCCCTGTCACACTGGATTGACCAAGATCGTTCCAAGTGGGTGAACTATCAAATTAGCAATACCTCGGTGACGGAAATTTGCACGGCCAATGCCGAGATTAAATTTTTTGACCAAACCGACCACCTGTAAACGATCATCAACAGCACGGTTATTGTGCAATAGGTAAAAAATGTTAGCAGTCAACGAATATTTTGATGGCAAAGTGAAATCCATTGGTTTTGCGACAGATACCCTGCCCGCGACGGTGGGTGTTATGGCCCCCGGTGATTATGAATTTGCCACCAGTGAGCGGGAGGTGATGACCGTGGTCAGTGGTGCACTGAGCGTCAAATTGCCGGGTCGGGACGAGTGGCAAACTTTTGCGGCCGGTGATTCCTTTGAGGTGGCCGCCGACAACAGCTTTCTGCTCCAGGTGGCGGTGGCCACGGCCTACCTTTGCGTCTATGGTTAAGAGCGCCCTGCGTTAGTCTTGTCACATTTGAAGAGCGTCGTGCCGGTCCGGAATTCGATGCTATTGTCCGTTATCCAGCCAATAGGGGAGGCGCAAATGGCGTTTAAACATTTGTCGGTGTCACAATTAAAAAAATTACTCGTTGAGCAGGAAGTGGTGTTGCTCGATACCCGCGATGAGGCCTCCTTTCAGACCGGCCATATTGATGGTGCTATGCGTTTAGATGATCGCAACGTCTCGGCTTTTATCAGTGAAACGGTGAAAACGAGTACGGTGGTGGTGGTTTGTTATCACGGCCACTCCAGCCAGGGAGCGGCAAATTTTTTGGCCGATCAGGGCTTTTCCGACGTCTACAGTCTCGATGGTGGCTACACTGCGTGGGCGAGTAGTACTAATTAATATGTGCTGAATATAGCCGTCGCAGTTTTGGTGAAAATGGCGGTGGGGATGTGCTGAGATAAAACAACAACAATTAACTCAAAGAGTCGCCTAATGGATTTAAAACTGCAGGGTAAGACAGCACTGATTACCGGAGCCTCGAAGGGCATTGGTAGGGCCATCGCCGCGCGTCTGGCCGAAGAGGGTTGTGATTTGCACCTTGCCGCCCGCAATGCCGACGACCTCGAGGCCTGCGCGGTGGAATTTCGTGCCGAATACCAGGTCGCTGTCAGCGTCCACCCCATGGATCTCAGCATCGGTGACAACGCCGTTGCTCTGGTTGCGGCCTGTACCGAGGTTGATATCCTGGTGAATAATGCGGGGGCGATAGCCGCCGGCTCGATTGCCGATATTGACGAGGCTACCTGGCGCGGTGGCTGGGATTTGAAGGTCTACGGCTTCGTCAATTTGGCCCGTGAAATGTACCAGGCGATGAAGCTAAGGGGGCACGGTGTGGTGCTCAACGTCATCGGCATCGCCGGTGGCGAGGTCACCGAGTTCAACTATATCGCCGGTACTACCGGCAATGCGGGTTTGGCCGCCTTCACTCGCGCTATGGGCGGTGCCAGTGGCGCTGACAATATCCGCGTGCTGGGTATCAACCCGGGAATGACGGCGACGGATAGACTGGTGAGTCTAATGCGTCAGAATGCCGTAAAAAATGGCATCGACCCCGATAACTGGCACTTGCTCACTACCGGCATGCCCTTTGGTCGCCTCGCTGAACCCGAGGAGGTGGCCGACCTTTGTGCCTTTCTCGTCTCCGAACGCGCGGCCTATATTTCCGGTACCGTGGTGACCATCGATGGTGGCTTGTCGTCGCGGGGCCACCTGTTTTCGTAATAACTTATGTCTGAAGCCGGCTGTTAAGCTGCGAGTTCTGCTGTTTTAAGTATTGGTTTAAAGAGTCTAATAAAGGAGTGTTTGGGTGAGTAACAGCGAAAATAATAGCCCGGTGAGTCGCTTTCCTGTGCCGGAGCTCAATGAACTACCCGATGACCTGCACACGTTAATATTGGAGGTGCAGGAAAAAACCGGCTTCATCCCCAATGTATTTTTGACGCTGGCCCATCGGCCGGATGAATGCCGGGCCTTCTTTGCCATGCACGATGCCCTGATGTTGCGTAAGGGCAATCTCAGCAAGGCCGAAAAAGAGATGATTGTGGTCACGGTGAGTGGTGGCAATGAGTGCCACTATTGTGTGGTCGCCCACGGCGCGATACTGCGTATTGTGGCGAAAAACTCATTGCTGGCGGACCAGTTAGCGATCAATTACCGCAAGGCGGATATCAGTCCACGGCAGCGGGCCATGCTCGATTTTGCCGTGCATGTGAGTCAGGCCTCCGCCACTATTGGCGAGGATGATTTTATACGGCTCCACGACCACGGTTTTGATGATGAGGATATTTGGGACATCGGTGCGATCAGCGCATTCTTCTGTTTATCCAATCGCATGGCCAACCTGACCAGCATGCGTCCCAATGAAGAGTTTTACGGCATGGCGCGATAGCGTAGAATGTAAAGTTGATAATATTAGATCGGGCAGAGAACAGTGAGTGAGCAAGAGAGCGCCATCGTGCATCAACCGGAGGAACAACGCTTCCTATTGGTTATTGATGGACATAAATCGGTGGCCGATTATCGTTTGATTGGCAACAGCGTCGATTTTAGTCATACCTATGTACCGGACGCCCTGCGTGGCCGCGGCGTTGCCGAGGTGCTAGTACGCACCGGTTTATCCTGGGCCAAGGGTGAGGGCTACGATGTGCGCGCCAGTTGCTGGTATGCGCGCAAATTTATCCGTTAGAGGCTCTACTTCCCGTCACCTAGCCCTCGTTTTTTCGATAGATGAAATCCAGTAAATAATGTCCGACCCGTTCGTGGTCGGTGGCTGTGGCCAGTGAGGCCAATGCTCGTTCCATCACTTCGCTGTCAATTCGACCCTTGCGTTGCATTAGTAGACGCTGCAAATAAGCGGGGCTGAATTCCGGGTGGCCCTGAAAAGTCAGCACGTTATCGTCGATGGCCAGTGCCGCATAGGGGCAGAAGGTATTGCCGGCCAGGCGTGTCGCACCGGGTGGTAATGTCACCACCTGGTCCTGGTGGCTATGGATTAAACGCAATTTTGAGTCGTTTGCGAATAAGTCTTGCTCGCAGTGGAGCACGCCCAGCCCCCAGCCCTTATCGCTTTTGGCCGCCGTGCCACCGAGACTGTGGGCAATCATCTGATGGCCAAAGCAGATGCCGATAATGGCTGCACCGCGTTGATGGAAGTCGACGATCCAGTGTTGCAAAGGGCTTATCCAGGGCAGGGAATCGTAGACCCCGGCCTTCGACCCGGTAATTAAATAGGCGTCGCACTCACCGGGACCCTGGGGCAGTTCGCCCATCTGTACCTGATAGTGGCGATAGCTGAGTCGGCCATTTAAGGCATCGAAAAAAGCGGCAAACATCTTTCCGTAGGAGCCGTAATCGTCAATTAAACCATCGTATAGGGTGTCTGTTTCAAGCAGGCCGAGTCGTGGCATGGATATTTCATCCTTCGCAGCATTTTTTATAGTGACTAAAATGGTGAGAATCATACATATATTTTGTCCCCGGCTACCGTAACAACTACAATGCGCGCCGTTTAGACAAAGCTAGTTAGCCCGCTTTCCGCCATTTTTTTTAAATTAAGAGGCCGCCCTTGTCCCGTAGTTTTGAGCCCCAAGCCGAATTTGTTTCAGGCCAGCGTTGGATCAGTCACACCGAAGCCGAATTAGGCCTCGGCATCGTTATCGAAGTTGCCAATCGCCGGGTGGAGCTGAGCTTTCCCTCGGCGGCTGAGCGCCGAGTTTACGCCACCGATAATGCGCCGCTGGGCCGGGTGATTTACCCCGTCGACGATAAGGTAAAAAACTGTGAAGGCGATGAGTTGACGATCATCGATCGGCAGGAGGGCAATGGCTGCGTTATTTACCTGTGTAAGAATGCCGCTGGAGAGGAGGTGGTACTGCACGAGATGGATCTCGATAGCTTCGTGCATTTCTCGAAACCCCAGGATCGCTTGTTTGCCGGCCAGGTCGACAAGGTCGCGCGCTTTGAGCTGCGCCAACAAACGCTGCAGTTTTTGCACCAGCACCAACAGTCCCCGGCCTGTGGCTTACTCGGCGGCCGTGTGCAACTACTGCCCCACCAGCTCTACATTGCCAGTCGCTTGGGGGTGCGTCATGCGCCACGCGTGCTGCTCGCCGACGAGGTGGGTCTGGGCAAAACCATCGAAGCCGGTTTGATTTTGCATCAGCAACTCTATACCGGTCGCGCCAGTCGAATATTGATCACCGTGCCCGACAGTCTGGTGCACCAGTGGCTGGTTGAAATGCTGCGTCGTTTCAACCTGCACTTCACCATTCTCGATCAGGAGCGCTGCGAAGCACTGGAGCAAACAGAGGACGAGGTCGACGATGGCTATGCCGATGAGCTGGACGACGGCCACGATGATGAGCAAACGCTAACGCCGAGCGGCGATATTAACCCCTTTGAAAGTGCTCAGCTGGTGCTTTGCAGCACCTCTTTTTTGAGTAATAACCAGCGCCGTCACAGCCAGGCATTAGCGGCGGGCTGGGATATGCTGGTCGTCGACGAGGCCCATCATTTGGCCTGGGATGAGGCGCAAGCCAGTCCCGCTTACGAATGCATCGAGACCCTGGCGGCGTGTATTCCCAGTCTCTTGCTGTTAACGGCAACACCGGAGCAGTTGGGTGTGGCCGGTCACTTTGCCCGCCTGCGCCTGCTCGATCCGGATCGCTACTACGATCTGCCCACCTTTATCGAGGAGGAGAGTCGTTATCAGGGTGTGAGTGAGTTGGTGCAAGCGCTGCAAGATGGCGATGCCCTGGTCCTCGATACCGACCTTATCGCCCAGGTCAGTACTTATCTGGGCGCTAGCGCGGCCGATGAATTACAGCTGGCGCTGCAAGGTGGTGATACAGAGGCCTTGAATGCACTGAGCGAGGGCCTGGTGCAAGACCTGCTCGACCGCCACGGCACCGGACGAGTGCTCTTTCGCAATACCCGCGAAGCCGTTGAAGGTTTTCCCCAGCGCTATGTGCAGGGTTACGCCCTGCCCAACCCCGTCGGCCGCCATAATGACGAGGATGAGACCGAACTAAACGCAGACGAAATACGCACTTATCTACAGCCCGAAAGCTCCATCGGTGAGGACTGGTTATCCCTCGACCCTCGCGTGGCATGGCTGGCCGACTGGTTGGCCGAGCATCGCCAGGACAAGGTTTTGGTCATCTGTGCCCAGTCGACGACGGCTCGGGAGCTCGAAGAATACTTGCGTCTGCGCGAGGGGGTGCGCTCGGGTGTCTTTCACGAGGGTATGAGCTTGATTGCCCGCGACCGTGCGGCGGCCTACTTTGCCGATGAGCAGGACAGCGCGCAAACGCTGATTTGTTCCGAGATTGGCAGCGAGGGCCGCAATTTTCAGTTTGCCCACCACCTGGTGTTGTTTGATTTGCCGCTGAACCCCGACCTGCTCGAGCAGCGCATAGGCCGTCTCGACCGCATAGGCCAGCGCCAGGATGTGCAAATTCATGTGCCCTACCACGAGGACAGTGCGCAGGAGGTGATGCTGCGTTGGTACAGTGAGGGCCTGGGTGCCTTCCAACGGGTTTGTCCGGTGGGCCTGAGTATTTATCAACAGGTGGCGGAGCAATTGCACCACTGTTTGCGTTGTCCCAGTGATGCCGCCGCCCTGTCTAATCTAGTGGAAGAGACCTATCAGCTCACCGAGGCCGCACTGGAGGCTTTACAGAAGGGTCGCGACCGTTTGCTGGAAATGAATTCCTGTAATACCGAGGTCGCCAATGGGGTGATCGATGCCATGCTCGAGGCTGAGCAGAGCGGTGAGCTGGAAGATTATTTGAGCAAGGTCTTCGATGAGTTTGGCATCGAACAGAGTCACCACAGTGCCGATAGCATCGTTGTCACGCCCAGTGACCATATGCTGGCTCAGAACTTGCCGGGCCTACCGGAAGATGGTCTCACCGCGACCTATTCGCGCCGCAGAGCCTTGAGCCGCGAGGACATGCGTTTTTTAACCTGGGAGCACCCCCTGGTCGTCGCCGCCATGGAGCAAATTGCCGGTGGCGATTTTGGCAGCACCGCGGTGTGTACCCTGAAACTGCCGCCCCTGAAACCGGGAACACTGCTGTTTGAAGGCATGTTTACGGTCTACTGCCCGGCACCGAAGGTGATGCAGCTGGGGCGTTATATTCCCCAGTCGGTGGTGCGGGTGGTGGTGGATGAGAGTGGTAAGGATTTCAGCCATATTCTCACCGAGGCCCATTTTGCCAAGCTCTGCCAGCGCGTGAAGCGGCGCACCGCCGTCGACATGGTGAAGCATGTGCGCACCCAGGTGGATGCCCTGGTGGGCCATGCCGAGAGCATTGCCGAGGCCCAGCAGGCGGAACTCATCGCCGAGGCTCAGCGCCGTATGGCCGCGGGGCAGAATGCCGAACTTGAACGCTTGCAGGCCCTGGCTGCCGTTAATTCGAGTATTCGCGCCGAGGAAATTGACTACCTGCGCGAATCGATGGCCCTGTCTCAGAACTATCTTTCACATGCGCAATTAAAACTCGATGCCCTGCGTTTGATTGTGGTGGTTTAATCCGCTGTTACTGCATTGAGATGATTACTGCGCATAGGGGTGAGGTTTGAGGCGCTGGGTTTAATGCTCAGGGGCGAGCCCATCTTTAAAGCCGCGCTGTGGATGCTGGTCGCCCTGGCGTCCTTTTCACTCATGGCGGTGGCGGCGAAAGAGTTGTCGGTGAGCCTGGGTACCGCGCAAATACTGTTTTTTCGCAGCGTTATTGGTCTCCTACTGATCTTGGCCTTTGTCTCTGTGCGGGGTTGGGATCTTGGCAGGTTCAAAACACGGTGTTTTAAAAGGCACCTGTTCAGAAACCTGGCCCACTTTGTTGGTCAATATGGCTGGATTTATGGTCTGGGCTTTATTCCCCTGGCCGAGGTGTTTGCCCTGGAGTTTACCGTGCCGATCTGGACGGCCCTTGCCGCGACACTCTTGCTCAATGAGAGGATGAACAAGTCGCGTGTGATCGCTATCGCCTTAGGTCTGGTTGGGGTGCTGATCATCTTGCGCCCGACAATGCTCATCATCCATCCCGCGGCGCTGGCAGTACTGGTGAGTGCCGTAGCCTTTGGTTTGTCCCACACCTTGACGCGCTCACTGGTTCAGCAAGACGCACCCCTCGCCATTATTTTTTATATGTGCCTTATCCAGCTACCCATGGCTCTGGGGCTGTCGCTGGGCAATTGGCAGATGCCCACGGGCAATCTGTGGTTTTGGCTCTTGCTGATTGGTACCACCGCCATGTCGGCCCACTACAGCGTATCGAAAGCCCTGAGCTACGCCGATGCCATGGTGGTCATCCCCATGGATTTCCTGCGCCTGCCATTGATTATGCTGGTCGGCTATTTCTTCTATGAGGAAGCGATTGATGGCTTCCTGCTGCTCGGGGCGGCACTGATGTTGCTGGGCAATTATTGGGGCTTGAAGCGTGAGCGCCCGACGCGGTAAGTGTCATCGGCCGGGCCTTGGACTTTACCTGTCACCATGACCTTCATTGCCGGAAACTTTGCGAGGGGCTTGTAAGAGCGGCCCCTTGCTAGGCAAGCTCAGGTTTTTTCAGACCCCAGCTTTCAAACTTTAGCTTTCAACAAAGGCCCGTTCAATCACGTACTGGCCCTTCTCGCCCTGTCGCGACTCCACGAAACCACGCTCGTCTAAGAGCGCGCAGCAATCTTTGAGCATGGCGGGGCTGCCGCAAATCATAAAGCGATCGGTTTCGACATTAAAAGAGGGTAGGCCAATGTCGCTGAACAGCTTGCCACTTTTGAATAGGTCGGTAAGCCGCCCCTGGTTTTTATAGGGCTCTCGGGTCACGGTGGGGTAGTAAATTAACTGCCGACTGATGGCCTCACCGAGAAACTCATCCTTGGGCAATTCATTGCAAATGGTTTCGCTGTAAGCCAGCTCCGAAACGTAGCGCACACCGTGGGTGAGAATGACTTTGTCAAAATTTTCGTAGATCTCGGGGTCTTTAATAATGCTCATAAAGGGCGCCAGGCCGGTGCCGGTGCTGAGTAGGTAGAGGTTTTTACCGGGTAATAAATTGTCCTGCAAGAGGGTGCCGGTGGGCTTTTTACTGAGCAATATAGTGTCGCCGACGACCACGTTTTTTAATTGTGAGGTCAGCGCGCCATCGGGGACTTTGATGCTGAAAAACTCCAGTTCATCTTCGTAATTGGCGCTGGCAATACTATAGGCTCGCATTAGGGGTTTATCTTCCTGGGGCAGGCCCATCATAATAAAGTGACCATTTTTAAAGCGAAATGAGGCATCGCGATTGGTTCTGAAGCTGAATAAAGTGTCGTTCCAGTGCTGTACGCTGGTCACCTGTGCTTCGATAAATCCCGCCATGTAGAGCTCCAAACTTGCGCAGTAAAAAGTATGGGCAGAACTATACAAGGGGAGCCTATATCGGCAAAATGGGTATTATTGATATAGATATTCGGTAATTCCGATATGCGCTACAGTCTCAAGCAGGTCCAGGTGTTTCTCAAGGTCGCCCACTATGAAAATATTAGCAAGGCGGCGCTGGATCTGGCGATGTCGCAATCGGCCGTTAGCAGCGCCCTCTCCGATTTCGAGAGGCACTATGACATCCGGCTCTTTGACCGCAATGGTAAAAAGCTGCAGCTCAATGAGCTGGGTCGGGCCCTGCGCCCGCAAGCCCAGGCCCTGTATGAACAGGCTCAGGCCTTTGAGCAGCGACTGCAGCAGCGCAACACTGTGCCGGCACTGCGGGTCGGGGCGACACTAACCATCGGCAACTATCTCGCGGTCGGCATTATGGCCCAGTACATGAGGCAACATGCCGGTGCCCAGGTGCAGCTGCATGTCGCCAATACCGCCAGTATTGGTGAGCAGGTGAGAAACTTTGAGCTGGATATTGGCCTCATTGAAGGCGAGCTACAGAGTCCCGAGTTGCAGGTCATCCCCTGGCTGGATGACGAATTAGTGGTTTTTTGCTCGCCCACTCACCCCCTGGCGGGGTGTCAGTCGCTCAGTGATAAGGACCTGCTGAGTGCGGCGTGGATACTTCGTGAAAGTGGTTCCGGCACGCGGCAAACCTTTGACCGCGCCATGACGGGCCTGCTCAGCCAAATCAATGTCAGCCTGGAGTTGGAACACACCGAGGCCATAAAGCGCGCCGTAGAAGCGGATTTAGGCATTAGTTGTTTATCTCGGGTCGCTCTCAACGAGGCCTTTGCACGCGGTAGTTTAGTGCCGCTAGAGGTGCCGCAGCGAGATTTGCGCCGCCGTTTTTATTTTATTCTGCACCGGCAAAAATACCTTAGCTCGGCCATTGAGAGCTGGATGGGGCTTTGTCAAAAAGAGCAGGGCTAGTAAAGTGGGTATCAATACACGGCTTAACGAGTCGATAAACACAGGGCTTGATTCGGGCCGCGGTCTCTACCAGTGTTCCCACACCGGGGTGCACTCTTCGGGCAGGGGTGAATGCTGACCGAGTTCGGCCCAGAATTTACCGGGTTGATGGAAGTCGGAACCGCAGGAGGCCAGCAGTTTTTTCTCGATACACAGTTTTGCCAGTTCTCGGGTCCTGACTTTGTCCTGTTTACCGGAGACCACCTCGATGGCCTCGCCGCCAGCTGCGATAAAGTCGTCCGTCAAGCGATGCAGCTTGCTGCGGGTGAGGTGGTATTTGTCGGGGTGGGCGAGCACGGCGGTGCCACCGGCATCGCGGATCCAGCCGACCACTTCATCTAGTTGTGGCCAGATTTGTTTTACATCGCCGACTTTTCCGGTGCCGAGGTATTTCTTAAAGGCTTCAGCGAGACTTTTTACCGCGCCGATTTCCACTAGCTGCTGGGCGAAATGGGGGCGGCCAATGGAGCCCTTGCCGGCTTTCTCGAGAACCCCGGGTAAGATGTCAGGGAAACCTTTCTTTGCCAGCTTATCGGCAATAATGCTGGCGCGTTCAATGCGTGAGCGCTGCTGGCTGGCGATGGCGTCGGCAAAGACGCTGCAGTCGAGGGGCACATTTAGCCCGACGATATGCACGTTGTTTTTCTGCCACTGGGTGGAGAGTTCGGTACCGGTGACTAGCCTTAATGTGCCCAGTACCGAGGCATCAATTTCTCGGTAGGCGGCGAGTGTGTCGTGGTCGGTAATGGCCAGTACATCAATATCGGCGGCGATGGCGCGAGCGATAAGAGCATTGGGGCTAAGTTCGCCATCTGAGGCGGTGGTATGGCTGTGTAAGTCGTATTTCATAGTCGGGCTATTGTAACAATTATGAAGGTTTTTAGAGGGATTTATAGCTGTGGGCGGAATAGGGCTGCCCTCAACTCATGGCCGTCGGAGGCGGGGGTGTCGACATCGACGATTTCATGGGTGCAGGAGCTAGAGTGGCGCAGGATGCCAAAGCCGAGCGTACAGGGCTGTATTCACGGCGCGTCATGTGTGAACAATATCCCTGGCCACTATTTTTTCAGTTTTAGTGGCAGTGGTGAGGGTGCTCTCTGGTAAAATGCGCGACTTTCTGACCCGCAGTTTTACTGAGTAAGCAATGGCTATGAGCAAGCAACTGGCATTTTCCACCCTGCAACTTCCCGATGGCATGCACGATAACCTCTCGACACTGGGTTATGAGCAGATGACCCAGGTGCAGGCCGACAGTTTGCCCGCCATGCTCGCCGGTCGCGATATGCTGGCCCAGGCGAAAACAGGCAGCGGCAAGACGGCGGCCTTTGGCATTAGCCTGCTGGCAAAGTTGCAGTTGAATAAATACCGGGTGCAGGTACTGGTGTTGTGCCCCACCCGCGAGCTGGCCGATCAGGTCAGCAAGGAGCTGCGTCGCCTGGCGCGCTTCACGCAAAACATTAAGATTTTGACCCTCTGTGGCGGCAAGCCTTTCGGCCCCCAACTCGGTTCACTGGAGCATGGCGCCCACATTGTGGTCGGCACCCCAGGGCGTATCGCCGAGCATTTGCGCAAGGGCTCATTGAAGCTAGTTGATGTGCATACCCTGGTGCTGGATGAGGCGGACCGCATGCTCGATATGGGCTTTCGCGAGGCCATTGCCGGCATTGTTGAAACCATCCCCCCCGGGCGCCAAACCCTGATGTTCTCCGCGACCTATCCCGATGACGTGCTGGCGATTAGCCGGAAATTTCAGCAGGATCCGCTGCAGGTGAGGGTTGAGGGGGTGCACAGCGAGGAGGTGATTAGCCAGCATTTCTATAAGGTGAAGGCTGCCGATAAACCGGCCTTGCTCGCGACCTTGCTCGGCAAACACTACCCCGATTCAACGGTGGTTTTCTGCAATACCAAGCGCGATTGTCAGAGTGTGGCCGATGCCTTGAATGCGGAGGGCTTTGTCGCCCGCGCCCTACACGGCGATATGGATCAGCGCGATCGCGATTTGGTGCTAGTGCAATTTTCCAACAGCTCCTGCCCGGTACTGGTGGCGACGGACGTCGCCGCTCGTGGCCTGGATGTTAAATCTCTGAAAGTGGTGGTTAATTACGATTTGGCCCGCGATCCCGAGGTGCACGTGCACCGCATTGGTCGCACCGGCCGCGCGGGCGAAGAGGGCAGGGCAATCAATTTTTACGAGCCCAGTGAAACCTTCCGGCTGGAGGCCATTGAATCCTATTCCGGTATTACTCCTCGTTTGGCAAGTACACCGGTTGCTGAGGCGTGGATGGGTGAACCGGCCCCGGCACCGATGGTGACTCTGTGCATTGATGGGGGTCGCAAAGACCGGCTACGCCCCGGCGATATTCTCGGTGCCTTAACCGGTGACGGTGGCTTGCCCGGCAAGGATATTGGCAAGATCGATATCTTTGATTTCCGCGCCTACGTAGCGGTGGCACGCAAGTCTTCGGGCATTGCCTACCGGAGTTTGAAAGAGGGCAAAATCAAGGGTCGCAGCTTTAAAGTGCGCAAACTGTCTTAATGCTCTGCCACAACAGCCTGGCTTGAGGCTCGGGTATGACCGCTATTATTGCGCCGACCATTGCACCGATTAATGCCGAGCAGCAAGCGCAGGTGCTAGATAAAACACAGGCAACGTTGGCACTGGCCGAGCGAGAATACGGTCGAGAATTTCCGGCCATTCCCGTGTTTTTCGATTTGCGTGGCCGCTGCAGCGGCATGTATCGGGTCAAGGGTAGAGAGCGGGTGATTCGCTACAACCCCCATATATTTGCCAAGTATTTCGAAGATAGCCTGGTAACCACGGTGCCTCACGAAGTGGCCCACTACGTGAGTGATTGTCTCTATGGACTGAGGTCGATTCGGCCCCATGGTGACGAGTGGCGTAGCATTATGGAGGTTTTTAAGGCCGACGCTAGTCGTACCGCCGACTATGACCTGAGCGGTATTCCGACTCGGCGTCAGCGTTATTTCGATTACCGTTGCCCGTGTCAAAATCATCGCCTGTCGAGCCGCCGCCACAATAAACTGGCCCGCGGTGAGGTCATATATAACTGCCGCCAGTGCGGCGAAAGTCTGGGCTTTGTTGCGGCTTGCCAAGTGGGGGCTTAATCAAGATACTGCGCGTTTGAATTTATTGGGCCTGTCGGGCTTGTTAGTTTTACATTGAGTGGAAAGGTAACTATGAAAATTACGAAAGACAGCGTTGTCGAGTTTGATTACAGCCTGAAAGACGGTGAGGGCAAGGTGCTGGAAAATTCTGATGGTGGTGAGGCAACTGTTTATTTGCACGGTCACGGTGGCATGCTACCGGCGCTTGAACAGGAGCTTGAGGGTAAAGAAGTTGGCGATCATATCGCCGTTGATTTAAAACAGCCCTATGGTCCCAATCATCCCGACAGTGTGCAGCGCGTGCCACTGAAACATTTGCGTGCAAAAAAGCGTCCCGAGCCAGGCACCATTGTCGTGGTACAGGGCAAGGAAGGGCCGCGTCAGGTCACCGTCGTCAAGGTCGGTAAGTTTTCCGTCGATGTCGACACCAATCACCCCTTTGCCGGGCTCGATTTAACCTTTGATATTACGATTAAAACCGTGCGCGAGGCGACGCGGGAAGAACTGTCCCACGGCCATTCCCACGGTGCCGACGGCACTCATAGTCACTAGCGTAGTAGGAGCCGAGTTAAAACTCTGGCGGGCCTGCCATGACCGTTGACTGGAGCGTGTATATAATCCGAGCCAGTGATTGCTCTCTTTACACGGGTATCAGTACCGATGTTGAGCGGCGCTTTCTGCAGCATCAGCGTGGTGCAGGAGCCAAGTACTTTCATGCCGGGCGTCGGCCCGAGCAGGTGGTTTTTCGCGAGGCGGGTCACGACCGTTCCAGCGCCAGTCGCCGCGAGGCGGCGATCAAAAAACTGCCGCGTAGCGAAAAGCTGCGCATGGCTGAAACTTTTACCGACATGGCCAGCGAAAACTCGAGAGTAGAAAAATGACCACAAGCGATCCAGAGCTACTACTGCGCGCCAAGTTGGAGGGCGAGACGGCAAAAATGCCCTGGCGCGAGCTACAGCGTTTTTTCGCCAACGGCACGGCAATTTATGTGGCGCCGGCTCTCGATTTGGTCGAGGTTGCGGCGCAGATGTCGAGCAATAATAAAACTCAGGTTGAGGCCTGGCAGGCCAGTGGTGAGCTCGGCCAAATTAGCGATGCTCTAGCCTTGGAGTGGTTCGAAGCCAACGCACTGATGTGGTCGGTGGTGGTGCGGCCCTGGGTGCTAGTTCAGCCTATTTTACAGGACTAAAAATGCTTTCTCGGCTATCGTCAGTGGCGCAGCGATAGAGATTAAGCCTTGCTCTGTAGTGATTTGAGTATATTGAAATGATCGCTGGCTTGGTGCAAATATGCGGTGAACTAATGTTCGCTTATCGGGCTTAAGTAGAGAGTATAAGTACTATTTAATATATAGTGTCGTGATCGGCAGTCGGAGTACGGGGCAGTACCCTCGTTGCGGGAGCGACTGCAGCTTTAGCTACTTTCTAAAGGGGAAGTCAATTGGATCTAGCTACGCTCATAGGTTTTGTTGTTGCCGTGGGTATTATTATTGCCGCCATGATCATGGGGGGCGGAGTGATGCCCTTTGTCGACCTGCCCTCCATAGCGGTGGTTGTCGGCGGTACGCTTGGCGCGGTAATGATGCAGTACAACTTTAGCCAGTTTGTCGACGCCATCAAGGCGGGTATGAAGGCCCTGCTCTACAAGGCCCAGGTACCGGGTGAAGTGATCATGGAAATCGTCGATATGGCCAAGGAAACCCGCACCGGGGGGCTGCTTATTCTCGAGGAAAAAGAACCCAGCAGTGAGTTTCTGGCCAAGGGTGTGGGCATGCTGGTCGACGGCATGGAGGCGGAGGTCGTTTCCGAAACACTCACCGCGGAAAGAAATAGGGCGGCGGTGCGCCACGATGATGGAGCGGCAATTTTTGAAAAAATTGCCGAAGTGGCACCGGCCATGGGCATGATCGGCACGCTGGTTGGCCTGGTATTGATGCTCGGCAATATGGACGACCCGAAAAGTATTGGCCCCGCCATGGCGGTGGCCCTGTTGACGACCCTCTACGGTGCCTTAATCGCCAATGTAGTCGCCTCACCCCTTGCAGGTAAGCTGGGCCTGCGCCGCAATGAAGAATTCCTGCTGCAATCAATTATTATCGACGGTATTTCCGGTATGCAGGAGGGTCGCAACCCGCGGGTTATCGACGACATGCTGCGCACCTATCTGCCGGGCTCCAAGCGCGATATTGAAGGCAAAGAAGAAGGGGATAAGTAGCCCCGTGGCTTCAATCTCTAAACTGAGCTTGCCATGAGCGATGAGCCGCAAAAAAAAGAAGGCGCAGGGGTGCCGGCATGGGTAATGACCTTTGCCGACCTGATGACCCTGTTAATGTGCTTTTTTGTGCTGCTCTTGAGCTTTGCCGAGATGGATATTCTCAAGTTCAAACAGGTTGCGGGGTCGATGAAGGAGGCCTTTGGCGTGCAGCGCACGGTGCCCTCGGATCGCTCCGAAACGGAGATGGACTTTACCGAGGGTCAGGTTTCCGACATGCCCCTGTTTGAAAAGGTCGGCGAGCTGGATTCGGCCGACCCCAAATTACTTGACCCCCAGGCCGTGGAGAAATTACTGGAGGAGATGCAGGCCGAACAAACCAAGGCCGAGGCTCTGAAGCTTGCCGCCCTCTTGAGTGAGGAGATTGCCGCCGGTTCGATAGAGCTGGAAAGCACCACCGACAGTATTATTATTCGCATTAACGAAAGGGCTTCCTTTCCCTCCGGGCGCGCTAAATTGCGGGCCGGCTTCGTCGATGTGCTGGATAAAATCCATATGGCACTGGCGGAGGTTGAAGGCACGGTGACCGTGTCGGGCCACACGGATAATCGGCCCATTCATACCAAGCGCTTCCGTTCAAACTGGGAGCTGTCGGCGGGTCGAGCGGTGTCGGTACTACATGCCCTGCTGAGCTCGAAGCTATTGGATTCACGGCGTTTTTTGATCGAGGGCTTTGGCGACTCTCGCCCCCTGGTGGCAAACGACAGTCCAGAAAATCGGGCGCGCAATCGTCGCGTTGAAATCACTCTGATCTTGCGCAAAGTCAACGGTGAATTTCTCGGTGGTGAGGATAGTAGCGAGGAGGCGGCTGCCGAAGCAGATGGTTCTGAGGTAGAGGGCTCTGAAATAGAGGGTGAAGAAACAGCGGATGCCGATGGCGATGAGGTAGCCCCAAACCTTGAGCAAGCTGGGGAGGGTGCCGATATTGTAGGGGCGCCATCTGATTCTGCCCCTGTCGATGGTCTGCCAGATCTACAGCCGGGTCCCGCGTCGGAAGAGCTGCTGCGCGATGCCGATGCGCCTCTCAGCACTGGCGGTGAGGGCGCAGGTGCCGAACCCGCAGGGCTGGAATCGGAGCTACCGGGGGTGGATGATCTATTACCGGAGTTCGATGGTGAGCTAGATACCCCGGCGGAGTTGGAACTGCTCTTGCGCGCGCTGGATGCGGTGGGGGAAGAGCCTCCCGCAGATGAATAGTTAAATAATAAAAGTGTACGGGTAGGAATATGGAAGAAAAAAGACGGTTTTACCGAATCGATGACAGTGTTTCGCTGAGTTATAAAGTGATCAGCGAGGCAGACCTGGATGATGCGATAGCGTCTTCGAAGGTGAACTCGGGGCGTCGACACATGTTGCTGAGTTCGCTGGCTGAGCTCGATGGCCGCATCAATGCGCTGCTGATCGATATTGACGACCAGCTGCCCGAAGTGGCCACGGTGCTTAAGTTGCTCAATCGCAAAATCCATATCATCGGTCAGATGTCCGAGAGTGCCGAGTCGGGTGGCGAGGAGGATGTGATTCCCCGGCCCACACACAAAATCAGCCTCAGTGCTAGCGGTGTCTCCTTCCATGCACCGGCGAGTGTCCGAGTGCACGATTGCCTGGAGTTGTCACTGACCCTGTTTCCCGAATATTACTTTATTAAAGCCTTTGCTCGTGTGGTTAGCTGTCGCGATGCCCTGCCCTCGACACCGGACTTTAACAAGCTGATAGCGGTCGATTTTATTTTTCTCGATGACGACGATCAGGACTATATTATGTCCCACGTGTTGAAAAAACAGTCCGAGCTCTTGCGTGAAGGAAAGGCCGACTAGGTTTCTGACAATAAAGCTTCACTCTCTATAGTTCACCTCTGTTTGCCTGCATTTTGTTGTGGGCCTTCTGGTAGAATTGACGCCCGGTTTTTTTCCGTATGTTCTGGCGTAGGTTGTAGTGATGGCAAATCCAAAAGTTGGTTTTATTAGTCTCGGTTGTCCCAAGGCCCTGGTTGACTCCGAGCGCATCCTCACCCAGTTAAAACTCGATGGCTACGATGTCACGCCCAGTTATGCCGACGCCGAAGTCGTGGTGGTCAATACCTGTGGCTTTCTCGATAGCGCCAAACAGGAATCCCTCGACGCTATTGGCGAGGCGATGGCCGAAAATGGCCGGGTCATCGTCACCGGTTGCATGGGTGGTGAAGAGGGCCTGATTCGCGACACCCACCCCGGTGTGCTGGCGGTAACCGGTGCCCATCAATACGAAGAGGTGGTGAGTGCCGTACATGACAGCGTGGCACCGCCCACCGATCACAATCCCTATACCGACCTACTACCCCCCCAGGGCGTTAAGCTGACCCCGCGCCACTACGCCTATTTGAAAATTTCCGAGGGCTGTAACCACAGTTGCAGCTTTTGTATCATTCCCGACCTGCGCGGCAAGCTGGTCAGCCGCCCGGTGGGTGAGGTGCTGGACGAGGCCGAGCGCCTGGTGAAGTCTGGTGTGCGCGAATTGCTGGTGATTTCTCAGGACACCAGCGCCTACGGTGTCGATATTAAATACCGCACCGGTTTCTGGCAGGGCAAGCCGGTGAAATCGCGCATGCTCGAATTGTGCGAGGCCCTCGGTGATATGGATGCCTGGGTGCGCCTGCACTACGTCTACCCCTACCCCCATGTCGACAATGTGATTCCATTGATGGCCGAGGGCAAGATCCTGCCCTATCTCGACATCCCCTTTCAGCACTCCAGCCCCTCTGTATTGAAAGCCATGAAGCGCCCCGGCGACCAGATAAAGACCCTGGGGCGTATCCAGCGCTGGCGTGAAATGTGCCCCGAACTCACCCTGCGTAGCACCTTTATTACCGGTTTCCCCGGTGAAACTGAGGACGATTTCAAGCACCTGCTCGACTGGCTGCAGGAAGCTCAGCTCGATCGCGTCGGCTGTTTTAAATATGAAGCCGTCGAAGGTGCTCCGGCTAACGCGCTGCCTAATCCTGTACCGGAAGAAGTGAAGCAGGAACGCTGGGAACGCTTGATGGAAACCCAGCAGGCCATCAGCACGGCGCGACTGGCTAAAAAAGTTGGCAGCACCATCGAGGTGCTGGTCGACGAGGTTGACGAAGAGGGTGCGGTTGCACGCTCCTGGGCCGATGCGCCAGACATTGACGGCAACGTCTATTTGAATGGTGAGTGCGACCTACAGCCCGGCGATAAATTAACCGTGCTGGTAGAGCACGCCGATGAATACGACCTTTGGGCCAGCCCCCTTGCGTCTTCGTAGCGGTTACGGAGTCGCTACATAGGGACAAGCTGGCTACCTTTCCAAGGTGGATATATAAGGTTTCTCCCTTCGAACTGCTTCATATCATTGCAATGAAAGTCCTCTGGGTTATTTAACATAGTCCTCGTGGTATTGGTTTGGATTTTGTAGTAAGTTCAATGCGTGCCAGTTTTATGGTTCGGCAAAACAGGGAGTGTTGTTGCGTTTTACTACCCTTCTTTGATCAGCTCCAGTTAGCACAATAAGTTTGCATATAACTATAAAAAAGAACACGGGGTTGAGGGTTTTGCGCTCGAGTCATCGTTTTCAGCATGGCTTTTATTGTGACGTAACGATATTAAAAATTATAACTCGGTGTTAATAAAACCTTTCTACCCTGCGTAATAAAGCTTCGGGCTCGTCTCGAATCTCTTGTTAATTCTACTGGGTAAAAAGCTATGGGATTACTGGTCAATATCGATAACGGCGGGTCGTTTACCGATGCCTTCGCCACGGACGGGGAGCGGGTGGCACACATCAAGTCGCCGACGACGCCCCACGACCTCAGTCAATGTTTTGTCGACTCCCTCGACAGACTGTCTCGCGAACTCTACGGCGCAGAGGATTTAGCGCGCCTGCTGGGTGAAACCGACCACCTGCGCTACTCGACCACCTCCGGCACCAATGCCGTGGTTGAGCACAAGGGTTCCCCGGTTGGTGTCATGCTGATCGCCGGTGAAGAGCAAAGCCTTTATGGTGCGGCCGACACGCTGGGACAAACCGGCCTGTGGCCCGCCATGGTGCCCGCTGCGCCAGTGGCTTTAAGCCTGAATAATAACGAGTTAGATGAAACCGAGTTGATGCGGGGTTTCACCACCCTGATTGCCCACGGTGTATCGCGCGTGGTGGTGGCACTGCCCACCCGCGAGCAGGAGCTGATCGTTAAAGATGCGGTGCTGGAGCGCTATCCGCGCCACTTGCTCGGCGCTATCCCCGTGTTGTTTTCCCACGAATTAGTGCGCGATGACAGCAACGCCCGGCGTTTATTGTCGGCGGTGGTCAACTCCTATCTGCATTCGAGTATGGAGCACTTCCTTTACGGTGCCGAACGCATTACCAAGCAACACCACCTGCGCAGCCCGATGCTGATTTATCGCAACGATGGCGACTCGGCGCGGGTGGCGAAAACCAC